>CEQG01006076.1_pt1 | contig 228357 bp, 209 predicted proteins | sample 350301 | NCBI WGS metagenome assembly CEQG01 (sample SAMEA2621242, study PRJEB7988) | marine metagenome | isolation source: saline water (ENVO:00002010), including | reverse complement strand
CGATCAGGTCGGGACGGATGCCGAGCGTGTCGGCATTGTAGATCGTCGGAATGAGCGTCATCCAGCCGGTCTCTTCCTTGGCAAACGTCGTGCCGTCCGGCCCGTCGACGAAGCCGACCGAGTGCGGCGCGGTGCCTTGTGCGATAACGCTTTCCGGCGTCAGCTTGCCCGATTTGAAGATGCCGACGATCTTGTCGTAATTAGCGATCTTCGAGGTATCCATCGCCTGAAGGTTGCCCGTCGGCCAGACCTTTTTGCAGATCCAGTACTCGATGTCGGCAATATCGAAGCTGTCCGGCTGTGTCGCGGCGCGCTGCGTCACGCTGTCGGAATCCAGTGCGGTCATTTCGAGCGTGAAGCCGAGGTCTTCCTTCACCTTCTGCGCGACGTCGTTGAGGTTGGACACGCCGGTGCCGAACTGGCGAAGCGTCACGTCCTTGATATTCTGCGCCCAGATGGTCGGGAATCCGGTGATCGCGCCGGATCCAAGTGCAGCGCCGGCCGTGGCCGCCGCGCCCTTGAGGACCGAACGTCGGCTGACGCCCTTCTTGTCCTGTTTCGTGGTCATGGTAGGTGCTCCTTTTCCCTGCGATGACTGGCTGTCGGCGGGATGCCTTCAGCCGGTTTACGGCCTAGGCCGCAAGCGAGTGGGCGTGCTCCGGCTTCCATTTAAGAAAGACGGACTGGCCGATTTCGACTGGTTTGGCGAAGAATGCGGTATCGCCGACGCTGACCGTCAGCTCTCCGGCATCCGGCGCTTCGACGGTGACGTTGACCATCGTGCCGAGATATTCGACAGCGCGGACGGTCGCCGGCATGGCCTGTCCCTCGGGCTGATCCTGCAGGATCGACATGCGGTCCGTGCGCACGGCCATCTTGCCGTGGGTTTCACCGAGAATGTTATGGCCGCCGATGAAGCGCGCGACGAACTCCGTGCGCGGTGCATCGAAGACTGTCTGCGGCGGGCCGTCCTGTTCGATGCGACCGCCATTCATGACGATGATGTGGTCGGCGAGCGCCAGTGCCTCGTCCTGGCTGTGCGTGACATGGATGAAGGAGATGCCGAGCTCGCGCTGCAGCCGCTTCAATTCTGTGCGCATGCGAATGCGAAGGAACGGGTCGAGCGCGGAAAGCGGCTCGTCGAGCAAAAGGATTGACGGCTTGGTGATCAGGGCGCGCGCCAACGCGACGCGTTGTTGTTGGCCACCGGAAAGCTGTGTAGGCAGTCTGTCGCCATAGGGCGCCATGTCTACCAGCTCGAGAAGCTGACGGGCTTCAGCCTGGCGCGTCTTCTTGTCGACGCCCTTCATCTTCAGGGAGAAGGCGACATTGTCGACAACGCTCAGATGTGGAAACAGCGCATAACTCTGAAACATCATCGCCGTGCCCCTCCGCGCCGGCGGCAGATCGGTGATGTTGAGGCTGTTTTGAAGAATGTCGCCCGAAGACACCGTTTCGTGTCCGGCGATCATCCTCAATGTCGAGGACTTGCCGCAACCGGACGGTCCGAGCAGGCAGGCATAGGTTCCGTTGGGGATCGTCTGGTCGATTGCCTCGACGGCGACCGTATCGCCATAGCGTTTGGTAAGTTTGATGAGTTCAAGCGCCGATTTCGCGGACATGTGAGAGCTCCCTGCAAAGTCACGACTGGCTTTGCAAACCGCGTGCCAATTTCAGACCTCGATTTAACCATATGTTTTTATGAGGAATTTTCTTTCGGCAATTTTTCTGAGCCCATCCCGCGCCCAATATTTGAGCATATGGGATACACTCTGCACAGTTTTTGTATACGATTTTGCCATTGATTGAATCGCATAGGGGGCGTAACTGATTAACCGGGCGTTCCTGCCCGATAACACTGGTTCAGGGGCAATGAACACAATCCCGGCAGACCTGCACGGAACCTACTCCCTCCCGCCCGGACGGGCGCTGGACATTTGTTATCAATTGGAAGCGGCCATCCTGCAGCACCGCATTCGTCCTGGCATGAAGCTGGCCGAGGACGAGGTTGGCGAGACATTCGGCGTCAGCCGAACAGTCGCGCGCACCGCTCTCCAGGCACTCGCGCATGGCGGTCTGGTGACGATCGAGCGCAATCGCGGCGCCTTCGTATCACGACCGACGATCCGGGAAGCCCATGAGGTTTTCGAGGCGCGTGCGCTGATAGAGCCCAGGATCGCCCGCATGGCCGCGGCGGCAATGACGGCGGAGCAGCTTGATGGCCTTCACCGCCATGTCGACGCCGAGCACGAGGCGACACGGCGCGGCGATATGGGCGTCGCACTGTCCCTCTCAGGCAGCTTTCACACGGCGATAGCCGAGATCGCCGACCAACGTGTTCTCACCCAGATTTTGCGGTCTCTCGTTTCGCGCTCGTCACTGATCATCGCGCTTTACTGGCACCGCCGCGATACCGCCTGCGAAAGCCATTCGCATCATGCCCTGCTCGGCGCCTTTTCCCGAAACGACGCGGCGCAGGCCGAGGAGATCATGAAAAGCCACATTGTGGACCTGCACTCCGGCCTCGACCTTGTCGACAGGCCCGAAGAAGCCCCCTCCCTCGCCGACGTCTTTGCGGCGGCCAAAGCCTAACCAGTTGAAGCGGCCGCTTGGGCCTTTCGCGGTTTCGGGTCCGCCGCCGGGACGAAGAACAGCGCAGCGGCTATCGCCAAACCAACAACCGTGCTCATCCATTCCGGGAATCCTACCAGCAAGCCGGCTGCGAACAGCGGCAGCCGCGTCCATGTCCGCAACGCACCGCGATATGGAAGTTCTCCCTCCGACGCACCCGCTATCATAATGACCGCGACGATGTTCAATACCGTCCACACCGCTGTTTCCCAGAGCGGTCCCTGGAAAATGAGGGCCGGCTCGAACAGGAAGAAGATCGGCAAAACATAGAGCACGACCCCCAATCTCGCCGCATGCATGCTCGTATGCAGTGCGTCCGACCCGCTGATCCGGGATGCCAGGAAAGCGGCGAGAGCAACCGGCGGCGTGATCGCGGCAAGCGAGGCGTAATAGGCGATGAACATGTGTACCGCCAGCGTGTTAAGACCGGCAATCTGCTCCAGAGCTGGCGCCAGCGTCAGCGCCAGCATCAGATAGGCGGCGACTATCATGCCGAGCATGCCGAAGATCATGCAGACCACGATGCCGATCGCCAGAACGGGAACCACATTGTCGCCGCCCATCCGCACGAGGCTTGCAGCGATCACCGGCGCCACGCCGGTGGCCATCAGACCACCAAGGATGAAGCTTGTCGGTAGCAGCAGCCCCATCGTTTGGCTCAGCAGCTTGGATATCTGGTAGAAAAGCTCCGGAACGCGGCGGATTTCCAGCCGCAACTTCGGATGCAGCGTCGTCAAGACCAGCAGCAGCCCGGAGGCGTAGAAGGGAGTGAGCCGCTCCCACCGCATGATCACCAATCCCCAGACCAGGAAGGCAAGGACAATCAGGAAAGGCCAACCGTCCTTCAGCACCCGACCAACCTTGGGCAGGTCTTCACGCGCCATGCCCTCGATGTTGTTACGAAGGGCGTAACCATGCACATGCATGTAGAGGCCGAAATAATAGAGCACTGCGGGAATGACCGCCGCCAGAACGATTGTGCCGTAGGATATGCCGGTGAAGTCGGCCATGATGAAGGCGACGGCACCCATCACCGGCGGCATGATCATCCCGCCCGTCGACGCGCAAGCTTCCAATGCGCCGGCATAGTAAGCCGGGAAGCCGGCCTTCTTCATCGCCGGGATGGTCACCGAGCCGGTGCCGACGACGTTGGAGAAGATGCTGCCCGAAAGCGAACCGAAAAAGCCCGACGCCAGCACAGACACCTTGGCGGGCCCGCCTCGCGCAGTGCCCATCATGGCCAGCGCCAGATTGAGAAAGAACTCGGCAGCCCCGGTCGCCACCATGAGCGCGGCGAGAAGCAGGAATCCGATCAGTGTTTCGGCCACGACACGGGTCACGACCCCGAGCATGGCGTCGTTGGAGAAGACGTTGAAGGCGACCGTGCGAGCGAACGATGTGGGCGGGCCCCAGAAGATACCGGGCATGTAGAAAGCATATACCGGGTAAAGAGACAGGACGAGAACGATCACCAGGAAGACCACGCCGCCCGAACGGCGCGCGCCTTCCAGGATGAGCAGGTAGAGCCCCACCGCGACGACCAGTTGCCAATCCTCTCTGACCGGCACCCAGGTGCCGAACACGAGCTGCCGCGCGAAATAGGCCATGATGAGACACAAGACGGCGATGGCGATGGCCGGCGCATAGCTCGCCCAGGTGACCCCTTTTTCGCCCTTCCATGCCGGCAGCAGCAGGTACACGACAGGAAGGAACGCCGCCATCAGGAGGAAGTAATAGGTCAGGTCGAGCAGCGGAAAGATCGAGAATATGTAGCCGATTGCCATCAGCACCCCGCCAGCCGAGGCCACCAAGACCAGCGCCCTGACCCAGACCGGCATCGACATCCAGCGGTCCTCGGAGGGATCGCGCATATCCTCCGGTACGACGTCCGGGTTTGGTTCTATCGCAGACGAAGTGTTGTCGGTGTTCATTCTCGCACCTTGGCTCTTTCTGGCCGTATCCGCTTGATCGGAGGCCGTCGGCAATCGCTGAGCACCCGCGCCGGCCAATATCGGCGACGCGGGTCTGTATTCTGAGAGAACCGGCTAGCGACCTAGAGATCGCCCACCATGTTGGCGTAGTTCTTGGTTACGCCGGCGTCAGCCTTCGCCTTTTCCCAAAGTACCTTGAAGTCCTCGCTCTCCGGCGAAACTTCGATGCCCTGGGCGTCCGCTTCGGCGATAGTTGACTGCCATAGCGCAACGCGATCGGTCGCGAGCTTCACCAAAGCGTCCTGGCGAGCCTGGTGCTCGTCGGTCCAGATACCCTTTTCCTTCAAATACCGGATCGCGCCTTCATGCAGCGGCTGCAACGCGCCCGCATCGACGAACGTCCTTAGGCTTTCCACGCTCATCATGTGCGCGTGCTGATAGTCGTCCTTGAAGTCCTCGTAGTGCTCGTCGAGCCACTTCAGCAGGTGATAGACGAATTCCGGATCCGCGTCGGCGCGCACATGGTTGGCTTGGAAGGCGTGGTCCATGTATATTCCAATCGCACTCTTCGTGCCGGACGAGGTGACCGCCGGCACGTAACCCACGGCCAACTTCCGGTAACGCGCATAGGCCTCCGGATCCTCTTCCTTCTTGGGCAGCTCCAGCCATGTAACGCCGCCGGGAGTCGCTTCGGCCTCGTAGCTTGTGCCGGAAAGTGGCGAGGTAAACGCAACCTCGGCTCGTCCCTCGGTGACGACAGCTGTATTGGCGCCGTAGTTGCTGGTTTCGACCTTGTTGGCGTCGTCGCCGGTGAGGCCGTTATAGGAAAGAAGCGCTTCCATTCCGCCTGCGAGGAAGGACGAGGACGCGGTGTAGGCGACGGCCGTATCCTTGTTAACATCGGTGAAGCTCTTCACCTTGCCATCATTCCTGACGATGTAGCCCCAGGGCGTGATCAGGTTCATCGTTGCCACGCGAGTGTCGGACGGACCACCACGGCGCGTCATGAAGCCTTCGGCGGCATCCATCTGGTCAAAGTAGTCTGACGCCTGCATAAGCGCGATGTCGCCCTCGCCCGAGTTTAGCCATTCCGGCCGGGCGTAGCCGTTGGGTGCGGGCTTGATCGCGACGCGTATGCCGGTCTGCGCGGTGAACTCGGTCGACCAGGCCACCGCGAGAGAATGGTTCGCGGAGCCGACGATGGGCGTGATCACGCTGAAATAGGCCGGCCACTTGTAGTCGTCCTCGGCCACGGCGCTGCCAGCGCCGGCAGATAAGCCGAGCGCCATGGCGGACCCCATGACGAACCTTCTGGTGAATTTTTGCATGCTCTCCTCCTTGTAGTTGGGCAGCGCATCCACCACCCGGTGATCGGCGATGCGCATTCCTCCTTGCACCGCCTGTTAATTTTCTATCGCCTATCGCTTGGTGATCGTGACCACCCCCGCGTCGGCGTCGACCTCGACAAGGTCTCCGGTTTCGATGAGTTCGAAGACATCTCCGTCGAGATCGGTCACCGTGGGAACGCGCGATACGACCGCGCCGAGCGCGATCTTGGTGGTCATCCGCGTGAAGATCATCGCCGCGGGCGCGGTGCCGTTGAGCCGGCACATGTGCCAATAGGCAGACCAGCCGGACGATCCTTTTGCGCCTGGGAAAACCAGAACCTTGCCCGCGAAGCTGACGCCATTGAGTTGATGATGCAGTTCGATGACCGAACCTTCTCGCTCATTGATGCCGCCCCAGCCAGAGATCGTCTGCGTGGAGACCAGCGCTTCCGCTGTCGCCTTGCCGCCGACGACCTTTCGGCCCTTCAGCGTGATCACACGCGGTTTTGCTTGTGCTTCACTCATTGCACCACTCCCAGCCATTCGCCAGCGATCGCTGAATTGACGCATTGCTCGACCGAACCGAACCAGCCCTGCACCTTGGCGATCGCAGGCAAGTAATGTGCCTGCTTGGCGCTGTCGGTGGCAATCACGCGGGTGCCGGCCGGCACCTTGCGCGAGATTGACGGACAGGTGTCGCTCATCACCACGCCGCCGGCCGCCTCGATGATCGCGGTATAGCCCGACCGGTCGGCAACCTGTCGGATAGCGCTCGGCGTGTGTACCCACAGTTCCGTGTCAGAATGGATGCGCTTGCCGTCGAGCAGTTCCGCGATCAGCGCCATTTGCTCGATCGAATTGTGCGGACAGCCGAGCATGACGAAATCGAGCTTGCGGTCGCTGGCATTCTGCAGCCGCTCCCAAGTCCGCCTACGCTCGGCAGCGCCGTAGACGGCCGGCTCCGGCCGAGCATTCGGCCCGAACGCGGCGTCCAGCGACGCCGCCTCGGGTGTAATGCCCGGCATGTGATAGAGTTCAACCCCGCCTGACGAGGCCGCCGCCGCACCGAAATGCTTCAGTTTCACCAGCGAGGGTTGGTCCGTCAGTCCCTCGAAGGCCGGGATTTCTTCCTCCACGGCAAAGCCTGTGAAGTAGCCTAGCACGCCCCATTCCGCCATGTCGCCGACCTCAGTCTCGACGCGAATCAGATGCTGGGCAAACCGGTTTTCCGGACAGTGCAGACCCCAATATGGAATGCGTCCCGTCAGCGCCGCCGCGCCGGTGCTTTCCTTGCCCTCAACATTGGTGCGGGCACCGAGCACGGAATTTGCGTAGATGACCGCCGAGGATTCCATCCAAGCGCAATGCTCGCCCATCACGGGCACGTTTCCGACCTGATAAGGCGTACATGTACACATGAGGTTGATGCCGCGCTTGCCGAGATATTGTTCGGAGCGCAACTGGAGATCGGCCAGTTCCGGGTCGACACCCTGCGTCGCAAAGTTGTCATTGTCGATGCCTGTGATCAGTTGGCACGTCGGCACCGCAACATGCGGGATCTCGATGACATCGTCGCTGTCGAGATTCAGCTCGGAAAAGACGCGATCGAGGCTGTCTTCCGCGATTTCGCGCACCGACGGAGTCGAAGCGTTAAAAGCACCGGCGACATTACGGGTCTCGACAAGGCGTTCCGCGCCGAGCGCTTCGCCATAGCGTACCAGCAGGTCCATCGCCCGTGCAGCAGCCTCGCCATGCCCTCCGTCAAGCATTGCCCGTTCATGATCCGTCAGCCGCATGGGCCTCCTCCCCGATTTGATTCCCTCCCGGGACGTAATCCGTCACGCATGACGGATGCGCGCCATGTATACAGCGGCCATCATCACTTTAAACAAAAATTCGCTGGTGGAAACAGTGAATCGCACATCTCTTGATTTGGAAGGGATCCATCAAAACGCCTGAATTCCGGCATTTTCTCAGGATGAAAAAGAGCTTTCGCGATTTGAGCGGAATTATAGGCAGGGATATTCTTTCCGTCGCGAAACGAAGCCTCAATATGCTTCAGATGTACACGAGACGGCCATCCGCGCCGCGGGGCGCCCATCGCTATAGAGCAAAAAGAGGCCGCAGCCTCTGAACTTCCGGCAGCCCCGAATCGAGGCTGCCGGACTTGCTTTTTTGGATTCGAGCCATCAGTTGGCGCGATAGCTGGTCCTTGCCTTTTCAACCAGCGGCGCCGCCTGCACGGTTGCGCGGATCTTGACCTGAACGTGGTCTTCGACCTGCAACTTGGAGGACGGCGTGTCTTCGCCCCACACCAGGGTTACCTCGGTGCCGGGCTCCGCGAAGGCGGCATCGATCACGCCGAGCGAGAGCATGGCCCGCTCATTCGCCGAATAGCCGCACCAGGTCGACTGCCCGACGATCTTTCCGTCGACTTCGATGCGGTCGGCGTGGAACGTGTCGTAAAGCGACATCGGCAGGTTGATGAACTTGGCGCCCGGCCCCTCGTGGAACATCGAGCCATAGGCTGCTGCCGTGTCATCGCCATTCCAGACGAAAGTGACCTTCTTGCGCTTCTGCGTCACGCCGTCCGCGACCATCTTCTCCAGCGCCTCGCGGCCGATGAAATCATGATCGAAGGCAACGATACGGCCGTAATCGAGATCGTAAGGCGTGAAGTAGTAGTCCTCGATGTTCTCGGAATGGAAGCTGCCGCCGAGCGGAGAGATCGTCTCGTAGGCGTTCTCGTCGAGCCAGCGACGGTAATCGGCGAGCCGCTCGTCGGTATAGATCGCGGGCAGCGGGCGCGGCAGCCAGCCGGATTCGAGCGCATTGGTATGATACGCCCGGCCGCCGACCTGGGTAAGGCCGTGCTTCTTGCCGGCTTCGAGGATCGCGGAATAAACTGCATCCTTGTCTTCCCACGGCCCCCAGATTTCGAAACCGGGCTCGCCCGCCATGCCATGGCGCAGCGCGCGCACGGTTTTGCCGGCGATCGTGAAGCGGGTCATGTAGAAGAATTTGAGTTTCGGCGGCTCCTCGCCGGTCGCGTCGCGGATGACGTCCATCGCGCCCGGACCCTGGATCTGGTAGCGATAATTGACCGGATCGCCCTTGCGTACCGCCGAGTTGTCGTCGCGCCAGATACGGACGTCGTAGCCGCCGGTGACCGCATGGTAGTGCATCCAGTTGATGGATGGCGGAATGCCGACTGCCTGATATTCGTCCTCTTCGAGGTGGAACAGGATGTTGTCGCCGATGACGTAGCCGTCATGGTTCACCGCCACGAACTGCTTGGCCATGTCGACCGGGAATTTTTCGACGGAGTTGACCGCGAGGTCGCGGATCAGCTTGAGCGCATCCGGCCCCTTGATGTTCAGATCGGCCATGTGATGGCACTGGTCGTACAGGACCGCCGTGCGCCGCCAGGCGAGCTGTTCGTCGCGCCAGTTGGTGAATTCCTGCACGACGCGCGGCACCACCGAAGGCGGCGTTTGCGACTCCCACAAGAGTTTGACCGGGCTGCCGGCTTCCTTGATCGCTTCTTCGAGATTCTTTGCCAAGACTGGATCCTCCCATTGCAATGGTCTGCGACCGATTGGTCGGGGGGCAGTCTTGACCTCTCTCCCAAATTTGTAAAACATGTTTTTAAGATGAAACACCCAAGGAAAACTGTGGATGGCTTCGATTCCCTTCACGATCAGGCAGTTGGAATATTTCAACGCCATCGCGAGCGAAGGCTCCCTCGCCGCGGCCGCTCAACGTTGCCTGGTTAGCGCATCGGCACTGGCGCTGGCCGTCGACGAACTGGAACAGCATCTACGGTTGCAGCTCTTCGTGCGTCGCAAGGGCAAGGGCGTGGTTCTGACACCTGCGGGCGCCCGGCTGTTGTCGCACGCAAGACGGGTATTGCAGGGCGCAGAGTCGCTCGCGGAAAGCGCGTGGCAGGCTTCATCCAGCCTTAGCGGCCGCTTCGCCATCGGTTGTTTCTCGACGCTGACGCCCTTCCTGCTGCCCGGTATCATGGAGGTGTTTCAGCGCCAGCACCCCGAACTCGAACTCGACCTCACCGAAGCGACCGCTCCCGAATTGGCGGAAATGCTGCTGCAAGGCCGGATCGACGTCGCGCTCCTCTACGACACCGACGTGCCGCCGCAGCTTGCATTCGACCCGCTGGCCGAGGTGCGGCCTTACGTGATGGTCTCGGCAGCCCATCCGCTCGGCGGCCGCAAGAGCATCCATCTCGGCGAACTCGTTTCAGAGCCGATGATCCTGCTCGATGTGCATCCGTCGCGCCCGAACACCGAGCACATCTTCAATGCTTTGAAGCTGAAACCGCTGATTGGCCACACCACCACGAATTTCGAACTCGTTCGCTGCCTGGTGGCGCGGGGGCTGGGTTATGGCGTTCTCTTCCAGCGACCGCTCACGCCCATGACCTATGACGGCAAACCGCTTGTCGTTCTCGAAATCGACGACAGGATACCGCTGACATCCGTTGGCCTCGCGCGCCCCGCCGGCGCGCCCGTCACGGTGCGCCATCGGGCGCTGATGGACTATCTCACCAGGGCGACAGCCGGCGCCTCGACCTAGATCGACATCGACAGCCGCTCGCTGGCCGACTGCAGCTGCTCTCCGATTTCGCCGAGGCTCCGGACCGCGCGCGGAAAGAAGGTCATGCCCAGAGTCCCCATGAGGACGCCGCCGAGGATGATCGGGGCCGCGATCGATTGCGTCTCGGGCTCCGTCTGCCTGTCGCGCACCGCATATCCCCTGCGCCGGACCTCATCCAGAACCGGCTCCATCTCGTTTTGTATTTCGTCCGCCGTTCCAGCGTATCGGCCGGAGCGGTCGAGCATGTCCCAGACGCGCATCAGTTCCGCCTCCTCGCAAAAGGCGAGCCATGCGCGGCCATGGGCGCGGGTCAGGAGATCGAGACGCCGGTTGATGGTGGAATGCTTGTGCGATAGCGGGCTGGCCGGAATGGTGGAATACCGCACCACCATCGCATCAACATCGAAGCTGCATATCGCCGACGGCCATTTCAGCTTGCGTGTGAGCTCGTCCGCGGCTTCGCGCGCCGGCCGGAAAATTTCCGGCAGACCGTGGAAGCCGGAAGACAGTGACAGCACCTTGTGGGTCAGGCAATAGCCCGCCCAGCGCGATATCTTCTGGACATATCCGGCACCGCACAGTGTCTCCAGTATGCGGACCAGGGTCGGCATGGGAATGCCCGTCGCCTCGTGGATATCGGAGACCCGCCGCACCGGGTAGCGGTTCAGTTCCTCGAGCACCAGCAAGGTCTTTTCGACCGACTTGATCGGACCGTAGGAGCTTTTTTCCGCTCCGGACTCCTCTGCGATATCGTCAAGCCACAGCGTGTCGGTCTGAACGGTCATCAGGTTCCCCGGAAAGGATTGAAATTTCATATTGTGAAATTTTATCGGGAACATCAACGACCGTGCGCGAAATGATGTAGGTCTGCCGGAAAATGCCTTGTGATGCGATCGCTCCAATAGCGCCGCGCACGAAAGCTCCGGGAGGCTCACTGATGAAGTTCGGCACCATCAACCTGAACGGCAGGCCGTGTCCGGTCGTCGCGGGCAGCGACGGCGCGCCCCGGCCCCTCTCCGACGTCTGCGAGATGGCGGGCGTTGCCGCCCCCGCCACCATCCTCGATCTCGTCGGGACCGCGGGCGATGATTCGACATGGCGGGACGCCGTCGCCGCCAATGTGGACAAGACCAAGTCGATCACCGGTCCTATCGATTGGGCCGCGCCGGTCACACGGCCATCGAAGATTATCGGTGTCGCCTTCAACAACCGCGAGTTGGTCAAGAAGGCGCATATCGATCCGGGCGTGCCGAACTTCTTTCTCAAGCCGCCATCGGCGCTCACAGGTCAGGGCCACCCGATCTGCGTGGACCCTGCTTGGGGCGCGGTCATCCCGGAACCGGAAGTCTGCGCGGTCATCGGCCGCCGCACCAAAAATGTCAGCGAGGAAGACGCCCTCTCCTGCGTCTTCGGCTACTCCATCATGAATGATGTGACGTCGCATGGCCTGAAATTCGGCAAGGACTCCATCGCCGTCACCTACGATCCTGACATGGCGCGGCCCGAATTCTACAAATGGCGTCACCTGCATGGCGACGACGACCGCGATGCGTATTATGTTTACCACACCCGCTCCAAGGGCACGGATACGTTCGGCCCAATGGGGCCATGGCTGATCACCCGCGACGAGGTCGCCGATCCGAATGACCTCAAGGTCGTCGCCGATATTGACGGCGAGGTCTTCGCCGAAGACCACACCTCGAACTACCGCTTCTCCATTCAAGCCTGTATTTCGGAAGCGAGCCGCTATTTCACCCTCGAACCCGGCGACGTGATCACTTTCGGCACGACCGGCAAGGGCAAGGGCAGGTTTCCGCGCGGACACAAGAACATATTGCTGGGCGAAATATCCGGCACGATCGGGATTCAAGTCGAGAAAATTGGGCGGCTGGAAAATCCGATCGTCCATATCGGGCGGTCATGAGTTCAACACGGGTGGCCACGGAGGGCGAATGAGATGACCGATAGCGATTCCCGCGTCGCAGACCGTCTGGCGATCATGGCGCTCAATGACGACTTCGCAAGACTGCTGGACCATGGCGACGTTCCGGGCTTTGTCGCGCTGTTTACCGAAGACGTCCGCTACTCCAACGGCCCGCGTGTGCTTTCCGGCCGCGAGGAGATGACCGAGTTCTTTACCGCCCGCGGTGCGCGCGGCCGTGTTTCGCGGCATTTGTATTCCGGGCTCTCAATCGCCTTCGACGGCCCCGACCGCGCCACGGGCTATTCCGTATGGCTTACCTTCGCGGGCGCAGGCGCGCTCCCGATCACGCCGGCCGAACCGTTCCTCGTTGCGGACATTACCGATGTTTATACGCGCGGCCCGCAGGGATGGCGCTTTGCAGAGCGGCATATTGACCCGGTCTTCCGCAACGCCGGGATCGCCGGTCCGGAAGGAGACGGCCGATGAGCGATGGATATGTCGATATCGGATCCGGCAATTTGTGGGTGAAGGACGAGGGAAACGGCCCTGCCATTGTCTTCCTGCACGGCTTTTCTTTTGACCATCGCCAATGGGCACCGCAGATCGAAGAGCTCGCGGCCGATTTCCGCTGCATCGCCTATGACCTGCGGGGTTTCGGTCGCTCAGCTCCGCCTGACACACGCTACGACCACGTACTTGACCTGCACGCTCTCCTCGGCGCGCTCAATCTCGATGCTCCGGCTCTCGTCGGACTGTCGCTCGGCGCCAATGTCTCCATGGCCCATACGGCCCGCTATCCGCAGGTTGCATCGAAACTGGTGCTTGTATCTTCCGGCCTGCCGGGCTTCGCATGGAGCGAACAACGGCCGCCCGAGGCCGCGAAGGCCTATGCCGACGCCCATGGCGCGACAGCAACTAAGGAATTCTGGCTCGCTCAATCGCCATTCGACTCCCTGCAGGATTACCCGGATGCGAAATCCGCCGTTCACACGATGGTGGCTGACTACAGCGGCTGGCACTGGGAGAATTCCGATCCGCGCGACTTTAATCCGCCTGGCCAGGATCCGAATTCGGTAACTTGCCCCACTCTGGTGGTGCGCGGCGCCCGCGACATGCAGGGCTATCGCGACATCGCAGAGGTGCTGGCCAAGACGATCCGAGGCGCCTCCCTCGTGACCTTCGAGGAGGCCGGCCATATGCTGACAATGGAAGAGCCCGAGCGCTTCAATGCGCTTCTGGCCAAATTCATCGCTTCGCAGGAGGAAATGTCGTGAGCAATTCCGTCCCGTTCAATCTCGATCCGCCCGGCACCTATATCTATGACGGTCCGGCTTCGACGCGCGGATACAAGTTGACCAAGTTCGGCCTAAGTCTTCGCAATCCGGAAAATCGTAAGACGTTCCTTGCCGATGAAGCTGGCTACATGACGGAGTTCGGCCTATCGGAGGACGAAATTGCCATGGTCCGTGCACGCGACTGGACAGGCCTGATCAAGGCGGGCGGTCATCTGCAATCCATGCTCAAGGTCGCAGCGACTGTCGGGGAGAATCTCTGGCACATCGGCGCCCACAACGCTGGCATGAGCGCTGAAGAACTTCAGGCGCTCTGTCCACGCAAGGTCACTGCGCTTCCGGGAGGTGACGACTGATGTCACGCGTCATTGGCGGCTTCGGCATATCGCACACACCGTCCATGGGGATGGAGTACGACAAGGGCATGGCGCAGGGCTTCGATCCGCGCTGGCAGAAATGGTTCGACGGCACGCGCCGCCTCAAACAGTGGCTGGACGAGACGAAACCGGACAAGATGGTCATCGTCTATAACGACCACCTCAACCATTTCGATTTCGACGCCTATCCGACCATTGCCATCGGCGTCGCGCCGGAATTTCGTCAGGCTGACGAAGGTTGGGGACCCCGCCCCTTCCCGTCGCTCGTCGGCGATGTCGATCTCGGCTGGTACATGACCAACAAACTGGTGCGCGGCGGTTACGATCTTACCGTGTGTCAGGACCTTGCGATCGACCACGGCATCTATTCATGGCTGCCCTATGTGATGGATACGCCCTGGGATACGCCCATCGTGCCGATCGCAATCAACATGGTTCGCCATCCGATCCCGACATCGGAGCGGTTGCATGGACTGGGCAAGGCGATCCGCGCCGCGCTCGAAGACGACGGAAGCAACGACCGTATCGCCGTGGTCTCGACCGGAGGCATGTCGCACCAGATATCCGGCGCGCGTTTCGGCATCGCCAACGAGACGCTGGACGAGTGGTTCCTGTCGAAAATCGGCAACGATTTCAGCGAGCTGATCGACCTGCCGCAAGAGGAACTGATGCGGCTCGGCGGCACCGAGGCTGCGGAACTCGCATTGTGGTTCTCGATGCGCGGCGCGCTCTCGGACAATATCAGCGAAGTCTATCGCTATTACACATTTCCGGCGATCACCGGATGCGGCGTGATCGTCTTCGACGACCACGCAGTCTGACTTCGCCCCCTTTCCCGATCATTGCTGCAGGCCGGGCTTCAGGTCTGCGGCGATCCGCGCGATCAGGTCGCGAAACCACCGATGCGCAGGCGTATTGTGCGTACGCCCTGCCCAGGACATCTCGACCGGAAATTCGCGGTGAAACGGCGCCGGGATAACCGCGAGGTCGGGAAATATTCTGGCCACGCCGTCTGTCGCGGTCAGGACGAGATTGGTATCTGCGATAATCCTGTCGATATCGGCGAATGACGGCAGTTCCAGCGATGCTTCAAGGGGCACGCCGAGTCGATCCAGGACTTCTGTGAAACCGGGGCGCCAGCCGATCGAGGGTCGCACGACGACATGTCGAGCGCGCGCATAATCGTCCAGCGTGATGCCGTGGGTGGCGAAGGGCGAATTGCGCGAAACGAAACAGGCATACCGTTCGGTGATCAGCCGCCGGAAATGGAAGCCGGAGGGATGCGACAGCATCGGCGCCACGACGACATCGCACATGCCGTCTTCCAGTTGGCGGTGCCCGTCGGAATTGGCCTGGACGACAGTCAGCCGGACATTTGGCGCTTCGGCGTTGATGTGGCGCATGATCGCCGGCAGGAAAGTCGCCCGTTCGTAGAAATTGCAGGAGAACACCAGCCGATCCGTGGCCGTCGAGGGATCGAAGCTGTCGCTGATCGTCAGCGCCTCGAAGTCGCGAAGCAGCGCTTCCGCGCCCTTTACAACCGCATTGCAACGATCGGTCGGCTCGATATTGCGGCCGAGCCGCACGAAGAGCGGATCGCCGAAACTCTCGCGCAGCCGGTCTATCGTGTAGCTGACGCTCGACTGGCTCAAACCGAGCGCATCGGCCGCGGCACGGATCGAATTGTGTCGATGCACCGTGACCAATGTCTGCAATGCGTGGAAGTCCGTGCGCGACGGGTCGACGTTTCCGCTCATTGGCACCTTTCCGTCCAGTCAGTTTTTTCGGCCTGACTTTACTCGACCGTTCGAAAATGTCGATTGCAGAAAGCGGACCGGCCCCGTTGTTCGGTGGTCTCGGCGGGCGCTATCCAGATGTCCAACCGCGGCAAAGGGAGGAGTTGCCGCGACAGCTCAACGCCCGGCTATTGCCGGTCCGCGGACCTGTCGTCTTGTCCTCCCCGCCAGGAAATCAAGGAGAAGACAATGACAGACAATTCCAAGAAAGGCCTTGAATTACGGCGCGTCATGTTCGGTCGCCAGGGTGCTGACGACCACATCGACAATGCCAGCGACATGATGGCCCCGGTGCAGGACATCGTGACACGTTTCTGCTTCGGCGAGATCTGGCAGCGTCCGCTTCTGGACAAGAAAACCCGCAGCCTGATCACCCTTTCCATGCTGGTGGCGACAGGCCGCTCCCACGAGATCAAGATCCATACCCGCGGCGCCGTCGCCAATGGCGCGACCCGCGAGGAACTCCGCGAACTGTTCATCCACTCGGTTGCCTATTGCGGTATCCCGCTGATGGTCGACGGCATGCGCGCCTGCGAGGAAACCCTCGACGAACTGGGCGTGAAGGCGGCTGACAATGACTGATCGGATCGGATTTGTCGGAATCGGCCACATGGGCGTGCCCATGACGGCCAACCTCGCCGCCAAGGGTCAGCCCCTGACGATCTACGATGTCGATGTGGATCGCGCGAAGGCGCATTCCGAGAAGATCGGCGCAAAGGCTGCTTCCAGCCTCGCCGAACTCGGTAAAGCGAGCGACATCGTCGTCTGCATGCTGCCGACCGGCGCCATCGTGCGCAAGGTCATGGAAACCGGGCTCGCCGATGCCCTGGCGCCCGGCTCGATGGTGATCGACATGAGTTCCTCCGTGCCGACCGGCTCGCGTGAATTGCACGCCTATCTGGCCGGCAAGGACATTCGTTTCGTCGATGCTCCGGTTTCCGGCGCGGTGCCGAGGGCGACCAACGCCACGCTGGCCATCATGGTCGGTGCGGAGAACGACACCGATTTTCAGCGCGCCGAACCCGTCCTCTTGTGCATGGGCGACCGCATCTTCCGCACCGGCGGAATCGGCACCGGCCACGCGATGAAAGCGCTCAACAACTACACCGCCGCCGCGGGCTTCGCCGCAGCGTCGGAGGCGCTGATCCTCGGCAAGAAGTTCGGGCTCGACCCCGAAACCGCGCTCGAGATCATGAACGTGTCCACCGGGCGCAATTTCAGCACGGAATCCACGATCGGCCAGAACGTCCTGAGTGGAACGTTCAAGTCCGGTTTCGGCTTGGCGCTGCTGACCAAGGATGTGAAGATCGCCGCCGAACTCTCGAAGGAACTCGACGCCAACCTGCCGCTCGTCGCCCAGACGATCGCGTGGTGGGAGCGCGCCCTCGAAGAGCTTGGCGGGGAGAAGGACCACACCCAGGCCTACGAGGTCTGGGCCAAGGTCGCCGAAGGGCAATAGCCCCTCGGCGCAGGAGCCGCCCGGCCCGGGCGGCCCATCAAAACGCAGGAGGAGAGCATGACATTCAAGTTCACACGCATGGTCGCGGTCGCGGCCCTGCTCACGCCGGTCCTGCCGGGGCTGGCGCAGGCGGAAGAAGTACTGCGGCTCAACAACTGGCTCCCGCCGGGGCACACGCAGATGACCGGGATCATCGAGCCCTGGATGGCCGCCGTCGAAAAGGCGACCGAGGGGCGCGTGAAGATCGTCAAGACCGACGCTTCGCTCGGAGCGCCGCCGCGCCAGTACGACCTGGCCGTCGACGGGATTGCGGATGTGACGGTCGGCGTGCTCGGCTACACGCCGGGTCGCTTCAAGATGGCCGGCATCGCGGAACTGCCCTTCGTCGGCGAATCCGCATCGGGTCTCTCGAAGGGCCTCTGGACGGTGCATGAGGAGTTCTTCAAGGATGCCGACGAGTACAAGGGCGTCCAGCTCCTTGGCCTCTATGCGAATGCCAGCGGTCACGTCATGACCACCGAGGCGGCCGGCGCGATCGACAGCATCGACGACTATCAGGGCAAGAAGTTCCGCGTCGGTGGCGGTATCGTCCAGCAGGTCAACCCGGCTCTGGGCGGCGTCAATGTCGCGGTGCCCGCCAACGAGGTCTACGAGATCCTCAGCCAGGGCGTCGCTGACGGCACGCTGCTTCCCCTCGAGGCTTATCCGAGCTTCAACCTCAAAGGCGTCATCTCCAACACGCTGACCATCCCCGGCGGGTTCTACTCCTCGGCATGGTTCGTCGTGATGAACAAGGCCAAGTTCGACAGCCTGTCACCCGAGGACCAGGAAGCGATCATGAGCGTTTCCGGCGCGGCTCTGGCCGAACTCGCCGGCACTTCCCAGGATGAAGAGGAGGTCAAGGCGAAGGAGCAGATGGCCGCTGACGGCGTCGTCTTCAACGAGGCCGACGAAGCCTTTCAGGCAGCGGTTCGCGAGCGTCTTGCCGGCCTGGAGGCCGACTGGATCGAACAGGCCGGCAGCCTGGGTGTTGACGGCGAAGCCGCCCTTGTGCGCATGCGCGAGATCGTCTCCGGCGTCGAGAACTGAGCCGTGCGGCGATGACCGAAACACCTGATATGGAGGGCGGCGCCAGCCGCCCTTCTCTGCCCGCGCCGGTCCGCTGGATCGAAGCCGCATTCGCTGCAGCCGCCGCGCTGCTGCTCTTCGCCATGATGGCCATGACATTCGTCGACGTGCTCGGCCGCTACATCTTCAACCATCCCCTCGGTTTCGCTTTCGAGATGACCCAGATCGCAATGGGCGCCATGGTTCTCTGCGCCATCCCGTCCGTCACGCTGCGCGGCCAGCATGTCACCGCCGGCCTGTTCGAGGAAGCGTTCAAGGGCGGATGGAAAAGCATGCGTGACATCGTCGTCGCGCTGGGGATCTGCATTTGCTGCGCGTTCATGGCCTGGCGGCTTTCGCTGCTGGCCGCGCGTTTCGTCAGTTTCGGCGACCGGACCTCGGTCGTGCATTTCCCGATCGGCATTGTCGCTTGGCTCGGGGTTGTCTGTTTCGTGGTTTCCGCGCTTGCCGCGTTCTTTGTCGCGGTTCGCGCGCTCGCGAAAGGCGGCAGCCAATGAATGCCGCAATCGGTTTTATTGCGCTTTTCGCACTGCTGCTTTTCGGCATGCCGCTCGCATTCGCGCTGGGCATTGTCGGCTTCGTCGGCTTCGCCCTGATGGTCGGGCCCCTGCCCGCCGGCGCCATGTCCGCGCAGATTGCCTGGGATACTCTGGCTTCCTATTCGCTGTCCGTCCTGCCGCTCTTCGTCCTGATGGGCAATCTGGTGAACCATGCCGGTTTGTCGAAACAGCTCTATGCCGCATCCAATGCGATGGTCGGCCACTTCAAGGGCGGTCTGGCCATGGCGACGATCGTCGCCTGCGGCGGCTTCGCCTCGGTCTCGGGCTCCAGTCTCGCGACGGCGGCCACCATGTCGTCGATCGCCATGCCCTCTATGCGCAAATACGGCTATTCGCCGGCGCTCTCCTCGGGTTCCGTCGCTGCGGGCGGCACGCTCGGCATCCTCATCCCGCCCTCCGTGATCATGGTCATCTACGGCTCAATGACCGAGACCTCGATCGGCGCGCTCTTCGTCGCCGGCATCGTGCCCGGCCTGATCGGCATCCTTTTCTACGCCGCAGCCGTCCGTTTCACGGTCTGGCGCGATCCCGACGCCGGTCCGGCCGGCCCGAAACTGCCGATCCGCGAGCGGCTTCTCGCCATCCGCGAGGTCTGGGCGGTGCTCGGGCTCTTCATCCTGATCATCGGCGGCATCTATCTCGGCGTCTTCACGCCGACCGAAGCGGCCGGCATGGGCGCGTCCGGCGCCTTCATCATCGCCTTGGTCAAACGGACACTGACACCCGCCGCCTTCGCGCGTGTTCTGCTGGAAACGGTGCGGACGTCGGCAATGCTGATGTGCGTGCTGGTCGGCGCGCTGATCTTTTCGAATTTCGTCAATGTCGCCGGCGTACCGAGCCAGGTCGTCGCGCTGATCAACTGGTTCGGACTGCCGCCGATCGGTGTGATCCTGCTGTTGATCCTGTTCTACCTGATCCTCGGCTGTGTGTTCGATTCCCTGGCAATGATCCTGCTGACGGTGCCGATCTTCTTTCCGCTCGTCACAGGGCTCGGTTTCGATCCGATCTGGTTCGGCATCCTGATCGTCGTCGCGGTCGAGATCAGCCTGATCACGCCGCCGATCGGCATGAACATCTTCATCATCCGCACCGTCATGACCGACCTGCCGGTGACCACGATCTATCGCGGTGTCGTGCCGTTCATCGTGGCCGACATCGTCCGGCTGGCGCTCATCGTGGCGGTGCCGGCGCTGATCCTGTTCCTGCCCGAACAGATGGGCAAATGAGACGACCAAGGAGGAAACCATGAACGACCAGATCAAGACCTATACGATGACGATCGGCGGCAAGCCCGTCGCGACATCCGAGCACAAGGACATCACGAATCCCGCCACCGGCGCGGTCGTCGGACGCATGCCCATGGGCAGCCGTGCCGATCTCGACGCCGCAGTCGCAGCGGCCCGCGCTGCCTTTCCGGGCTGGGCGGCGACACCCGACGCAAAACGCAAGGAGCTCTGCCACGCGGTCGCGGCGAAAATCGAGGAGCACTCGGAGGAGATCGCCGCGTTGATCACCGCCGAACAGGGCAAGCCGTTGAATGGCCTCGGTTCGCGCTTTGAGATGGGCGGCTGCGTCGGCTGGGCGCATTCGACCGCCGATCTCGACCTGCCGGTCGAGACCATCCAGGACAATGACGAAGGCAAGATCGAATTGCATCGCAAGCCGGTCGGCGTCGTCGGTTCGATCACGCCGTGGAACTGGCCGGTCCTGATCGCGGTCTGGCATGTCCTGCCGGCGATCCGCGCGGGCAATACGGTGGTCATCAAACCCTCGCCCTACACGCCGCTGTCGACGCTGCGGCTCGTCGAGATCATGAACGAGGTTCTGCCGGCCGGCGTCATGAACGCGGTCAGCGGCGCCGACGATCTCGGTGCGGCGATGTCGGAACATGAAGGCATCGACAAGATCGTCTTCACCGGTTCGATCGCAACCGGCAAGAAGGTCATGGGTTCCGCCGCCGGCACGCTGAAGCGGTTGACGCTGGAACTCGGCGGCAACGACGCAGGCATCGTCTTGCCCGGCTCGGATCCCGCCGCCATCGCCGAAGGCCTTTTTTGGGGCGCCTTCATTAACACCGGCCAGACCTGCGGCGCGATGAAGCGTCTGTATGTGCATGAAAGCATCCATGACGCCGTGTGCGACGCGCTGGTCGATTTTGCCCAGAAGATGCCGATGGGCGACGGATCGAAGGAAGAGTCCGTGCTCGGGCCGCTGGCGAACAAGATGCAGTTCGACAAGGTTGCCAGCCTCGTCGAGGATGCCAGGGCGCAAGGCGGCAAGGTGATCCTGGGCGGCGAGCCGCTCGGCGGTGAGGGTCACTTCTACCCGATCACCTTCGTCACAGAGGTCAAGGACGGCGTCCGCCTCGTCGACGAGGAGCAGTTCGGCCCGGTCCTGCCGATCATCCGCTACAGCGATGTCGACGAGATCATCGCCAAGGCCAACGAGAACCCGCACGGGCTCGGCGGCTCGATCTGGGGCAGCGACATCGCGAAGGCTAAGGAACTGGCGCAACGCCTCGAGGCTGGCACGGTCTGGGTCAACAAACACGGCGCCATTCAGCCGAACGTCCCCTTCGGCGGCGTAAAATGCTCGGGCATCGGCGTCGAATTCGGCGAGGAAGGCCTGAAGGAATACACCAACGTTCAGATCGTCTGGGTCTGACCCGCCCCTGAACCGGTGCTTTCGCAAGCCGCCCGACCCTCACCGGCCGGGCGGCTATTTCGTCGATGCGACCATCGCGATATCGACTCGATCTGCTGCATCGCGGCAGAACGGCCCGATCAAGTCTATGTGACCGGCAGTCGCCTGTTTGACCTAGCTATATCCGAGGAATGGCCGCCGTCGGCGACACAACAGGACGGCCGGTCAACTGACAACGCACCTGCCGGCGGTCGCCTCCCAAGCATCGCCGGCAAATACCCCTAAACGATCGTTGGCCGGTCGGGGGCCTTTTCTATATTTCCGCGGGACATGGAATGCTGGGCGGATTGCGTCCCGTTCAGCTTTCGGCCTCGCGCGCAGCCCAGACCATGCCGCGCCGGATGATCTCGGTGACCTGCGGAATTTTCAGATCCTCCAGCCGGTGACCAATCGAACAGTAGAATACGCGCCCCCGGTCCCAGCGTCTCTTCCAGACTACCGGAATCACAGTTCCCTCGATCCACCACAGATGATCGCCGGAAAAAGTCGTTGTTGCGAGCACCTCGTTCGATGGGTCGACCAGCATGTAGTATTGTTCCGATAACAGCCGGAAACTGCGGATACCTTTCACGATCGGATCGTCGGGCCGACAGATCGTGACGTCATAATCGACGAAGTCGTCGGAAGGGACGGGGTTGTCCGGCCAACCCGGCGGATGAGCGACAAATTGCCCGCCAATGAGAAAATGATAGGTAGGACGGTCGCGAAACGCATCACCCATATGGCCATGCCAGCCCGCAATGCCGCAGCCATCGCCGATCAGTTTCAGAAGGCCATCCTCTTCCTGCTTGGTCATGTTGCCGAATTCCGGTCGGTGCGACGAGCGCGCGGAGGACCAGATCGGCACGATCAGGTCGACATCGGCCAAGCCATCCGGATCTGCAAGCGGCGCCAGGGTATCGTAAACATCGACATGGAACCCTTCGCCTTCGAGCAGCTCCTTGCACCAGTCTCCGAAACGTGTCGGTACGTGGCCTTCCCAGCCACCGACGAACAATGCAGATTTCATAGTCTTTCCTTGCGCATGTGGTTGAAGATCGAGGCCATGTCGCGAGCGCCATAGCCATCAGCGCTTGCAGCACGAAGTTCCGTCAGATTGAGCAGGGTTTGGGGAACGGAAATGGTAAGCCCCTCGGCCAGCGCTGCCGTGACTTCCAGATCCTTTGTCGCCAAATCGACAGTGAAGGTGACCTCTTGTGAGTTTTCATTCAGATAGATCGGCCGCCGGTAGCTCAGCATCGGCGCGGCGGCGGCCGAAGACTCTATCACATCGAAAGCCTTTTCGAGATCGATGCCTGACGCCTCCGCCAAACTCAGCGCTTCCGAAACCGTCTGATTGAGGCCGTGGATGAGCATGTTGACGGCCAGTTTCATGACGGTGCCCGCCCCGGGAGCACCCAGAAAGATCGTGTTCCTGCCCATCGCCGCGAAAACCGGCACAAGCGTCGCGGCGTCGGATTGCGTTGCGCCGACCATGATCATCAGTTGCGCTTCAGCTGCAGCCCGCGTCGCTCCGGAAACGGGTGCATCGATCACTGCAACGCCTTCCGGCGCACTGTTGCGCAAATCGGCGATGTGAGGCGGACTCATCGTCCCCATCTCCACTATTCGAGCGGCGCCTCCGGATGCAGAAAACAGGCCATCCGCGCCGCGATGGACAGCGTTCGAAGCGGCATCGTCGGCGAGCATCGTGATGACCACGTCGGCGGCCTCGCTCAATTCACGTGGCGTTGTGGCAGCTTGGGAGCCATGCTTTGCTGCGAACGCCCGTGCCTTTTCAGCCGAGCGGTTCCAAACGGTCACCAGGTGACCGGCGCGCACGAGATTTTCCGCCATGAGGCCGCCCATACGGCCAAGTCCGGCAAACCCGATATGCATCAGGCCGCCTTGCCGTTTCCGACTCCGGAGATCGCCTGCACGAGATTGTCCTCGTTGACTTCATCCGCCGTGAACTCCCGCATGATCCGGCCCTGATACATGGCGATCACCCGGTCGGAGACGCGCAATATCTCCGGCATCTCCGAGGAAATGACGATCACGGCATAACCCGAATGCGCGAGTTCGCGAATGAGGTTGTGAATCTCGGCTTTGGAGCCGACATCGATGCCGCGTGTCGGTTCGTCGACAATCAGCACACGCGGCTTCATGGCAAGCCATTTGCCGATAACGATCTTTTGCTGGTTGCCGCCGGAGAGGTTTCCCACTTCGCTGCGCCAACTCGGTGCCTTGATGTCGAGGCGGTCGCGATACATGTCGTAGATCGCAATTTCCGCGCCATTCGAAACGAAGGGCCCCGCTGTCATGTCGTCTACCTGGGGTAGAGTGATATTGTCCCGACAGTTCATGCCGAGCACGAGGCCCTGTTCCTTGCGGCTTTCCGGCACAAGCGAAATACCATTGGCAATTGCATCGGCCGGTGATCCGATCGACACGGCCTCACCGTCTAGCCGAATGGTCCCGGATGTCGGCTCGCGGAGGCCGAACAGCGTCTCCGCTATCTCGGTACGACCCGCGCCGACGAGGCCGTAGAACCCGACGACTTCGCCCGCGCGTACGGCGAAGCTGACATCGCTATAGAGCCGGCCGCAGGAAAGCCCGTCGACCTCGAGAGTGATATCGCCAATTTCGCCTTGCTCGATATTGCGCGAGTAATCGAGACTGCGACCGATCATTAACTGGGTCACCTCGTCCTCTGTGGTGTCGGCCGCGACAAGCGTACCGCGGTAGGATCCGTCGCGAAGAACCGTGATGCGATCGGAAATCGTGAAGATTTCCTCCATGCGGTGAGAGATATAGACGATGCTGACACCATCGGATTTCAGGTCGTTGATGATATCAAAAAGAACCACTTTCTCGGCGTCAGTCAGAGAAGCGGTTGGTTCGTCAAAAACGACGACCTTCGCATGGTGGGTCAGCGCACGGGCGATTTCGACCATCTGCTTCTTGGCGATCGACAACGAGCCGACATTCGTCCGCGGCCCGAAATCGCAATTAAGCTTGGCAAGTATGGAGCCGACGCGCTCTTCCAGCACTTTCCAGTCGACGAAACCCCAGCGCGTACGCGGCAATTCGCCGAGAAATACATTCTCGGCTACTGTCATCTGCTCCGCCAGGGACAGTTCTTGGTGGATCAGGATTATGCCGTTTTGCTTTGCCTCGATCGGATTGCGCATGACGACGGGCTTGCGGTCGATCATGATGCGCCCTTCATTGGGCTGATACATGCCGGCGAGCACCTTCATCAGAGTCGATTTGCCGGCGCCGTTCTCCCCCATGAGCGCGTGGACCTCACCGGGAAACACGCTGAAATCGACCCCGTCGAGCGCACGCACGCCGGGGAAAGTTTTCACTATGCCTTCCAGGCGCAGTACAGGTTGCGCTTCACTCATATCCGCAACTCCCCATCGCCCTTGCGATTCAATTGCTTGTCGAGGAATAGTACGGCGATCAGGATCACACCGAGGGTAACCAGCACGTAGAAGGCCGGAACCTGCATCAGGTTCATGCCGTTGCGCAGGATGCCAATTGCAAGGACGCCGCCGAACGTCCCGATGATGTTGCCGGCACCGCCCGTCAGCTTGGTCCCGCCCAGCACGGTCGCAGTGATGACCCACAATTCGTAGTCGCGGCCGAGATTCGGCGTCGAGGCACCCATCTGGGTCGACAGAGTGATCCCGGCCAACGCCGCGAAGAACCCGACGATCATGAAATTGACCATCATGTGCGGCCCGACGCGAATACCCGCATTGACGGCGGCCTCGCGGTTATCGCCGACCGCATAGGTGTTGGATCCATGGACAGTACGTGACAACAGGATATGGATCAGCAGAGTGAAAACCAGGAAGATCCAGGCGAGCGTCGGCAAGCCGAGGAAGCGGCTGGCGCCGAAATCCGAATAAGCGAAATTCATCGCGAAGAAGGACTGCTCGCCCGTATAGACGAAAACGAGACCTCTGACGCCCAGCATGGCGCCCAGCGTCACGATGAAGGCGTCGACCCCGGTCTTCCAGACGATGAGGCCATTAAGCGCACCCAGCAGGACGCCGGAAGCGAGCCCTGCCGCCACCGCGGGCAGAATCTGCCAGTTGCCCCAACTCTCGAACATCGGCCAGCCCATGATATCGACAGTCAGGCTGGCGGCCAGCGCCACCACCGCGCCCACCGAGAGGTCGATATTGCCGTTGATCATGACGATGGTCATGCCAAGCGCGATCAGTCCGAGCGTTGAGGTCTGAACCAGAATGTTCTCGAAATTGCCGAGGGAAAAGAACGTGTCGGTCATCAGCGAGAAGAACAGGAAGATAATGACCACGAAGGCCCAGATCGGATGCCGGACCACCCAGCGGAAATTGCCTTTCACGCCTTGGTTCGCCTGCGCTGATACGCTTTCCACGGAAGTCTCTGCCATGTTTTCCTCCCCTTCAGGCGATCGGCGACAAAAGGCGCCCGCGCTTGGCCGCCACATCGAGCCAGACCGCGAGAATGATGACGATCCAGGTCACGATCCACTGCGCGAAATACGGATATCCTAGAAGCAGCAGGCCGTTTTGGATGAAGCCCAGTATCAGCACGCCTATCACGGTTTTGAGGATGCTTCCGGAGCCGCCGAGCAGCGAGGTTCCACCCAGAATCACGGATGCGAGGACCAGCAGTTCGTAACCCTGCCCAACATTGTTCTGCGAGCCCATCACCCGGCTCCCCAGGATGATGGAGGCGATGCCGACGCAAAACGCCGAGACGATATAGGTCGAGAAGACGACGCGGTTTCTTCTTATACCCGAGAAGACCGCAGCCGTCGGATTGCCGCCGACCGCGTAAACGCGGCGTCCATAAGGCGTGAAGGCGATGATGAAGCCGACAAAGGACGCCAGCGCGAAGAAGATGATGATCGGCATGTCAATTCCGGCGACCTCGCCGCGCCCGAAGACACGAAACCATGTGGTGTCCTGGGTGCTCGGATTGACGTCCACATTCTTGCCGCCGGAATAGATCAGGGTCAGTCCCTGGATCGCCGACAGCATGCCCAGCGTCACGATCAGCGAGTTTAACCTGACGAAACCGATCAGAAACCCGTTCACCGCTCCGAGCAGTAATACGCAGATCATCATAACCAGAATCGCCGGTCCCGGTCCGATCTTGTCATGCAGATTGACCACCATGACCGTGCCGAAGGAAAGCATCGAACCGACCGACAGATCGAGATTGCCGGATATCACGACAATCGTCACGCCCAGCGCCATGATCCCGATCATCGCCGATGATCGCACCACGCTTTCGAGATTGTCGAATGTCAGAAACCTGTCCGATCCGATGCCGAAGGCGATCATGAACGCAACGAAGGCGACGAAAATTCCGTTCCTCGCGATCAGTGACTTGATATCTCCGTTTCGCATTCGCTCAACGAAACCAGCCATTCCTGTTTCCTCCCTGGTCCCGAGGGACCGCCGCGCTCGCGGCACGTTTCCCGACGTGGCGCGTCACACATTCAAACCAGCACCATTCCACCGTCGATCATCACGACTTGCCCGGTCATGTAATCGCTCTCTTTCGAAGCGAGGAATGTGGTCGTGCCCGTGATGTCCTGCGGTGTCGCGACCCGGCCTCGCAGGATATCGGCGGAAAATTCCGCCATCGCCTGCCCTTCCTTTTCGGACGCGCCGATTTCCATAAGATCCCGGTCCAGTTGGCTCCACATTTCGGTCGCTACGACTCCGGGGGCGAAACCGGTCACCGTGATGCCGTGCTTGGCCAGGTCCCGGGCGCCGGACTGCGTTAACGAGACGACCGCCCACTTCGATGCGCAATAGGGTGCGACATTGTCGAAGCCTTGGCGACTGGCGATCGAGGCCGTGTTGATGATCTTGCCTCCGTTACCCTGCGCGATCATCTGCTTGGCCGCTTCCTGCATGCCGATCAGGACGCCGAGACCGTTCACGGTCATGATCGCGTTCCAGTTTTCCTCGGTCACGTCGAGCAGGTTCATCGGCTTGTTGATGCCGGCATTGTTGAACTTTACATCGATCTTGCCGAAGGCCGAAACGGCCGCCGCGATCATGTCGCGCACTTCCTCGCGCTTCGTGACATCAACCCCGGCCCACGCGACTTTTCCACCATTTCTCTGCGCGCGGTCCTCGTTCTCACGAGCGGCCAGTTCCGCAGAAGCGCTGTCAATATCGGCGAAGCATACATCGGCGCCTTCATCCAGCAGCGCCTCGCCGATAGCGCGCCCAATACCTCTGGCGCTGCCAGTTACAATGCATGAACGACCAGAAACCCGGCCCATCGCACCCTCCCAAGATCCGGTTCACAGACAGAGAACGGGGCCCGGGGCCCCGCCCCTTTTCTTGGGAGAAACTCAGAAAACCGGCTTGGTGAACTCGTCCATGTTGTCTTGGGTGATCTTCGGCGTGTCGAAGTAGTTCAGGAACGGAACATCCTTGCCCTCGACAACCGCCTTGGCGGTTGCCAGCGCGTTCTTGGCGTCATCGACCGGCGACTGGTAGATCGAACCCCAGTATTCGCCACGCGCCATCGCCTCGTATCCGACGGCGAAGTTGGTCGCGCCGACGAAGATGATGCCGTCACGCCCGGCCGCCTTGGCCGCATTCAGTGCGCCGACGCCCATGTTGTCATCACCGGCATAAACGCCGTCGATCTTGTCGTACTTAACGAGAAAAGCCTCCATGACGCGCTGCGACTTCTCGCGGTTCCAGTCGCCCGGCTGCGTTTCCACGAGCGTTACGTCTGGACAAACCTCCGGTAACCGGTCCTCGAAACCCTTGGCGCGCTCGATCGCGGTCGTGTACCCCGGCTGCCCGGAAATCTGTACGATCTGGGCCGTCTTCTCGATGCCCATATCCTTGAACTTGTCGCACATGATTTCCGCAGAGCGGGAACCCTGCGTGATGTTGTCAGGCCCCGAGAACGACTTGATGAAGTCGAAGCCTTCCTCGGCGATGTTGGAGTTGGTGATCACGACCGGAATGCCGGCTTTGTCGGCGGCGCGCACGGCCGGCACGACCGCCTTGCCGTTTGTCGGCCAGATGATGATCGCATCGACATTCTGCTGCACGAGATCCTGGATCTGCGCGATCTGGCGAGCGACGTCGCCACCGGCATCCAGCACGACAGTCTCCACATCCGCGTCGGCATCCGCAGCTTCGATAAAGGCCTTCTCGTAGGTCGTCTGGTAGCTGTCGACGCCGACATTGTTCTGCGTGATTCCAATCTTCATCGGTTCCGCAGATACAGCGCCCGCCATGGCTATGGTGGCAAGTGCCGTCGTACCGGCAATAAGTGACGTGTAGGCAAACTTCATTGTCATTTCCTCCCAATTCTATCCCCTGCCGAGGGTGCCAACAGATGAACGGCAATACGGTTTCCCTTCAGCAATGCGGGTAACAGGAACTTGCGTTGTTCGCCCCTCCCATTCGCCATCGATTATGTTCATTTTGAACAATTTGAAGTCCAGTATGGACATATTGCGCGTATCGCAACACGTCCGTTTTGGACACCTTGGAGGAAAGAGCCGCCATGATCCCATTCGAGAAATCCATTTTGGACAATTCCGTCACGGTGTCTTCCACGACAACGAGCCCAACCGGCTCCGCGAGATTGAGCCAGGGAGGAAAGGAAAGGACAGACCCGCCGATTTCGATACGCGCCCGCGACGAGATCCTCGAAATCCTGACGTTCCTCAAGGACTTCAATCTCGAAATCGAGACCGCGCTCGATCTTTCGACGCCTGATCCCTACTACAAGATGGCAACGCACCTCATCCGAAACCACCTTGAAGCCAAGCCGGTCACGCCATCGTCGCTGACGGCGGAGGCGGGTGTGCCCTACGCAACTGCGGTGCGTCGGCTGCAGGAAATGCAGCAGGCAGGGATGATCGAACAGCGGCCCCGAACACGGACGGGAAAGAGCTACACCCTGCATCCGAGCGCCGACCTCGTCGAGCAATGGATCCAGATGTGCGGGCGCCTCAAGCGGCTGACGGCAAAGTCATTCGGCGGAGACAGCCGCGAACCGGGCATGCAGGATTACTATTTTGGCGGCTCCTATATCTACGGTCAGTCGATACAGCCGCCTCAGGTACTGCCCGAACCGCTCACACTATCGGGCGGCCTGCGCATTCTCGTACATGGCGACCCCACATTCATGGTCATGGACGCCCTGAAGCGCCAATTCGAGCAAGTCATCGGCGTTTCCATACATCAGCGGGCTTTTTCCATCGACAGGCTGCACGAGGAGGCGCTTCGCAATGCCCAGCGCAAGACCAGCCGCTATGACATTATAGCCGTCGACCTGCCCTGGATCGGCGAGTTCGCCACCAAGGGCATTCTTCTGCCGCTCGACGAGATCATGGATGTCGGTCGGCTCGATCCCAGTGACTTCCACACAGCCGGCTGGCGGGCGGCGCATTGGGCCGGACGTCCTTACGGCGTCCCCAGCCAAACGACCCCGGAGCTCCTGTTCTACCGGAAAGATCTCTTTGCCGAAGAGGGGCTCGAGCCGCCAACAACAACTGACGCGGTCCTGCGCGCCGCAGAGCGGTTTCACGATCCCTCCCAAGGGCGTTACGGCATCGCATGGAATGCGGCGCGGGGTACGGCGCTCGGTCATCAGTTCATGATGACATGTGCCGATTTCGGGCAACCGCTCTTCAATCTGGAGGAAATCGCCGGCGGTTTCGATGCGGATAACCTGGATCGCGATGACCTGCTGCCCACGATCGACAGCCCGGGCGGACTCGAGGCGGCCGAATATTTGCTTGCGCTAGCCCAGTTCTCTCCCCCGGACATTCTATCCATGTCCTGGTATGAACGGATTCGTCCCTACGCCGCCGGCAAGATTGCGATGGCCTACGGGTATACGCTGCTCGCGCCGTATTTCGAGCTTGATCCGTCGTCGCCGGCCTATGGACAGACTGGGTATCTTCCTCACCCGGCCGGGCCGAACGGTACTCCGGTCGCGCCTGTCGGCGGCTATGTGCTGGGAATTCCGAGCAACTTGCCGGAAGAGCGGCGGGCTGACGCGGTGGAGGCGCTAATCGCGTTCACATCGCCCGAAGCGCAAAAACTCTACATCCAGAATGGCAGCCGGACTGCTCCGCGATATTCGGTCGGCGCCGATCCGGACGTGAGCCGTCTCTCCCCGATTTTCGAGGCAGTCGACGGGATGTCCTGGCGAGACGAGCTGCAATTCTGGCCGCGTCCGCCCGTGCCGCAAATCTGCGACATCATCAACATTTGCGGCCAAGAGCTGCACGACATGCTGCGCGGCATCGTTGCGCCGCGCGAAGCGCTCAAACTGGCCCAGTCGCGGGCCGAAGAAGTCATGAAAACCTGAGAATTCGAGGGAGGAAGCAATGGATCCGGAACGGCTCAAGGGAAAGAACATCCTTGTCACAGGCGCGGCACGCGGCATGGGCGCGACAAACGCCGAGCATTTTGCCGGTCAAGGAGCGAATGTGTGCCTTGGTGACGTAGACCTCGACGGCGCCAGCGAAATAGCCGACCGGATCAATGCACGCGGCAACGGCAAGGCCATTGCCGTCAAGCTGGACGTTACCAAACGCGAGGACAATGCCGCGGCCGTCCAGGCGACGGTGGACGCTTTCGGGATGATCAATGTCGGCCTTTTCAACGCCGGCCTGAACAAGCCTCGGTTCTTCATGGACATCGACGAGGACAACTGGGACCTCATCATGAACGTCAACACCAAGGCGATGTGGCTGGGTATGCAGGAAGCAGCCAAGCAGATGATCGCGCAGGGCAAGCAGAATTATCCCTACAAGCTGATCAATGTCGGCTCAATCGCCTCGCGCAAGCCGCTTGTCGATGTGACAGTGTACTGCACCTCCAAATATGGCTGCCTTGCGCTGACGCATTGCGGCGCCGTTGCGCTGGCCGAGCACAACATCACCGTCAATGGCTATGCGCCCGGTGTCGTCGTCACCCCGCTCTGGGAGCAGCTCGACAAGGATCTCGTCGATATCGGCTTCAAGAAGCGCGAAGGGCAGGCCTACGAAGACATCGTCGCCAACGAATTGAAGATCAAGCGCGTCTCCTATCCTGACGACATCAAGGGTACAGCGGCGTTCCTCGCCAGTCCCGAGAGCGACTACATGACCGGCCAGATGATCCATATCGACGGCGGCTGGTGCATCCAGTAGCCGACCGGCCCCGCACGCCATCAAACGCCAATCCAGACCCAGCAGCGCCTCCGCGGCGCAGAGGAGGCTATTATGAACACGACGGCACTCAATCCCCGTATACTGCAGCCCGGCGACATCGATCCGAACTGGCGATGGGACAGGCATATCCCTGCGCTTGGCCACACTGCGGTCGATTTCGAGCGTCGCGTCGATCACGACAGGCTGCGCCGGTATCGCCTTAGCCGCGCCAAGGAAGCGTTGAAAAAGTCCGACTGCGGTGCGTTGTTGCTCTTCGACGTCAACAACATCCGTTACGTCTCCGGCACGAAGATCGGCGAGTGGGAGCGCGACAAGATGTGCCGTTTCGCGCTGCTGGCGGGTGATGAAGAACCCTATGTCTGGGATTTCGGCTCTGCGGCCGTCCACCACCGCGAATATTGCGACTGGCTCGATCCCGAGCGGATGCGCGCCGGCGTCGTCGGCATGCGGGGCACCATCCCGCCCTCTTTCGGGCTGATGAAGCGCTATGCCGAAGAGATCTATTCACTTCTTCAGAAAGCCGGCGTCGCTGACATGCCGGTCGGCATCGATTACGCCGAGACTGCGATGTTCTTCGCCTTGCAGGAAGCGGGTGTGAAAGTCGTCGACGGCCAGCAGATCATGCTTGGCGCCCGCGAGATCAAGAACATCGACGAGATCCAGTTGCTGAACCAGGCCGCTTCGATGGTCGACGGGGTATACCATATGATCTGGCAGGAGCTGAGACCGGGCATCCGCGAGAGCGATATCGTCGCCATGTCCAACAAGATGCTCTACGAAATGGGATCCGACGACGTCGAGGCGATCAATGCGATCGCCGGTGAAAGGTGCAATCCGCATCCGCACAATTTCACCGACCGCTATTTCCGGCCCGGCGACCAGGCTTTCTTCGACATCCTGCAGTCCTATCAGGGATATCGGACCTGCTATTACCGCACGTTCAATGTCGGCCGTGCGACCCCTGCCCAAAACGACGCCTATGTGAAGTGTCGCGAATGGCTAGATGCCGCAATCGCGTTGATTAAGCCGGGCGTCACGACTGACACCGTAGCCAAGGTCTGGCCGAAAGCGGAGGAATTCGGTTTCCCTGACGAATTGTCGGCTTTCGGCTTGCAGTTTGGTCATGGCCTCGGTCTGGCGCTGCACGAACGGCCGATCATCAGCCGCGCCGTCAGCCTCGACAATCCGATGGAGATCGAGACCGGGATGGTCTTCGCGCTGGAGACCTACTGTCCAGCGTCCGACGGCTACTCGGCCGCACGCATCGAGGAAGAGGTCGTCGTCACCGACACCGGATGCCAGGTGATCAGCCTGTTCCCCGCTGAAGAGCTTCCGATTTCGCATCGATATTGAGGACGCCGACATGGCACCGAAGAAGAAGACCAACACCGAAGACTATCTGCGCATGTACCGGCAGATGGTGCGCATTCGCGCTTTCGAGGACAATGCGAACCAGCTCTATCTGTCCGCGAAAATGCCCGGCCTGACGCATATGTACTCGGGACAGGAAGCCGTCGCTGTCGGCATCTGCGAAGCGCTGGAGGACAGCGACAAGATCACTTCGACGCATCGCGGGCATGGCCATTGCGTCGCCAAGGGGGCCGAGTTCCGGCAGATGTTCTGCGAACTGCTCGGCAAGGCGGAGGGCTATTGCCGCGGAAAGGGCGGATCGATGCACATCGCCGACCAGAGCCACGGCAATCTCGGCGCCAACGCCATTGTCGGCGGATCGATGGGGATCGCCACCGGCGCGGCGCTTTCCGCGAAACGACTCGGCACGAAGGACGTTGCGGTCTGCTTCTTCGGCGACGGCGCGACGGCGCAGGGCCTCTGGTACGAGGTCATGAACATGGCTGCGCTCTGGAAGCTGCCAGTTATCTATGCCTGCGAGAACAACGGCTACTCGGAATATACGAAGACCGATGAGATCGCCGCAGGCTCTCTGACCGCCCGCGCCGAGGCTTTCGGCATAGAGGCGCATTCTGTCGACGGCCAGGACGTTCTCGCCGTCAATGAACTGGCGCAGAAGCTCGTTGCGCGCGCCCGCAAGGGCGAAGGCCCTTTCTTCATCGAGCTTCAAACATACCGTTATCATGGGCACCATGTCGGCGACATCAACCGCGACTATTACCGCTCCAGGGACGAAGAAGCCGAGTGGAAAACCGCGCGCGACCCCATCACGAATTTCGGCAAATGGCTGGAAGCCGAGGGCATCATGACCGCCGACGAGCTGGTCGCCATCAATGACGAGATCAAGGCCGATGCCAAAGCGGCGGTCGAATACGCGCTGGACGCTGCGTATCCGCCCTCCGGCGAGGTAGACATGCATGTCTTCGCCGGCGTCGACCATGCGCTTTCGTATGTCTGAGGAGACTTCCATGTCCCGCGAAATCACGCTTTCCAAAGCCGTCAACGAGGCCATTGCCGAGGAAATGCGGCGCGATCCGACGATCTTCCTGATCGGCGAGGACGTCGCAGAGGCCGGTACGCCGTTCAAGGTACTCTCCGGCCTGGTGGAGGAATTCGGTCCCGAGCGCATTATCGATACGCCGATTTCCGAGCCCGGCTTTATGGGGCTCGCCGTCGGCGCGGCAATGACCGGATCCCGACCGATCGTGGACCTGATGTTTGGCGATTTCCTGTTCCTCGTTATGGACCAGCTCTGCAATCAGGCGGCCAAAACCCACTACATGTCCGGCGGGAAGCTCAACGTTCCGCTGGTGCTGCGCACCAATCTCGGCGCTACCAGGCGTTCGGCCGCGCAGCACTCACAATCACTTCACGCTCTCGTCGCTCACATTCCGGGGCTGAAGGTTGCCCTTCCCTCATCTGCTTACGAGGCAAAGGGCCTGCTCAAGACTGCGATCCGTGACGACAACCCCGTCGTCATCTTCGAAGACAAGCTGATGTACAACGACAAGGCGCCGGTGCCGGAAGAGGAATATCTGATCCCGTTCGGCAAGGCCGCTGTCCGGCGGGAAGGCCGAGACATCACATTGGTCGCGACCTCCTCCATGGTGCAGGTCGCGCTGGCGACGGCGGATTTGCTGGACCGCGACGGCATCTCGGCCGAGGTGATTGATCCGCGCACCATCGTGCCGTTGGACGAGGAAACGATCATTGCCTCGGTGCGCAAGACCAGCCGTGCGATCGTCATCGACGAGGGACACCAGAATTTCGGCATTACCGGAGAGATCGCCAGCCGGATCAGCGAGAAGGCCTTCTATCATCTCGACGCGCCCGTCATGCGCATGGGCGCAATGCACGTTCCGGTGCCCTTCTCGCCAGCCCTTGAAGACCTCACTGTGCCGACGCCTGAAGCAGTGGCCGAAAATGCGCGGCTGAGCGTGCGCGGGGAGCTCTTCCATGCCGCATGACGTCATCATGCCGGCGCTCGGCATGGCGCAAGAAACCGGGCTGATCCTAGCCTGGCGCAAGGCGCCAGGGGACGCGGTGAAGATCGGCGACGTGTTGATGGAAGTCGAAACCGACAAGGCGGCGATGGAGGTTGAGGCCCAGGCCGAGGGCTACCTGGCCGATATCCGGGCGCGCAAGGGCGAAAACGTGCCGGTCGGCAATGTCATCGCCGTGATCGCCGACGAACCCGTTGAAGTCGCGGCCCCGTCTGACACCACGCCGGCGGACGCACAGTCCGACGATCAACCCGCCAATCCACCGAGTGGCAATGAGGTCATCATGCCGGCGCTCGGCATGGCGCAGGATACCGGCCTCATCGTCGCCTGGCACAAGGCCCCCGGCGATCCGGTCGCCGCCGGCGACGCACTTCTCGAAGTAGAGACCGACAAGTCGGTGATGGAGGTAGAGGCGGGCCATGATGGCTTCGTCGCCGAACTGCGGGCCGAGGCCGGCGATAATGTGCCCGTCGGCGACGTGATCGCCTTCATATCGGCTGAAAAGCCCGAGGCGCTTGTACAGCGCAAGGCTTCCATAAAAAAGGACGCGAAGCCGGAACAACAGGAAGCACCGGTTTCTTCAAATAAAAACGAAACATCCCATCCCGGGCCCAGACTCGCTGCTTCGCAGCCGCCGGCAGGGAACCGCATTCTTGCGTCGCCCAAGGCAAGGCGGCTTGCCGCAGAACGTGGGCTCGACCTCGCCCGATTGGCAGCCGACGGTCATCAGCAACCCTATCACGTAGCCGATCTCGATCATCTCTCCGCCCTGCCCACGCACTCCTCCTCCGATACCGCCAGCGTCTTCTGTCACGTCGAGGCGCGCGTAGACAGGCGCGGCTATGACGCTTTCCGCGCGTGGCTGGCGGGTGAAGGTCAAATCGACGATCTTGCCGTTTGGTCAGCCTTCGCGATCGCCAGCCTGCGTGCGGCCATGCCGACGGAAAGCAAGCAAATGGTCGCGCAGGCATACCGGCCACTGCGCCGTCAAAGTGTACGCTTCTGTGATCCAGACCTTTCTGGCCTGTCATCCGTCGAGGAATTACAGGACGATCCCGCGCCGGCCGTCATCCTGCGGGACTTGACCGGTAGCGCCGTGACCAAGGCGCGTTTCGGCGGGTCCACCGTACCTGCGATCACCATTTCTGACAGTGACAGTACGTTCGAAATCACCCTGGAGGCCCCGGCCGGAATGCTGGAACCGGAAACGGCGTTCGCGATTGTTCATGAAATGGCCGCGCGGCTGGAAGAGCCGCTGCGCCACCTACTTTGACCGGGAGACACCGAATGGAACACACCGATCTCTACATCGACGGGCTGTGGCGCGAGGGCGCCGGAAGCGAACGCTTCGACGTGCTGAACCCGGCGACCGAAGAGGTGCTGGCGAGCGTTGCCTCGGCCGAGATCGCCGATGCCGACGCCGCACTCGACGCGGCACAGGCCGCCTTTGCCGACTGGGCCGGTCGGAAGCCCCGCGAGCGTGCCGAAGTGCTTCGCAAGGCCTTCGAGCTGATGACCGCGAGGCTGGAGGATTTCGCCCGCCTGATCACGTTGGAAAACGGCAAGGCCCGCGGCGACGCTATGGGCGAAGCGGCCTACGCAGCCGAGTTCTTCCGTTGGTTCTCGGAAGAAGCCGTGCGCGCAGACGGGCTGATCACCCACGCGCCGGCATCGGGCGCGCGCATCGTCGTCCAGCACAAGCCGGCCGGCATCGCGGTTCTGGTGACGCCGTGGAACTACCCCGCGGCCATGGGCACCCGCAAGATCGCGCCGGCGCTCGCTGCGGGCTGCCCGGTGATCATCAAGCCGGCTTCCGAAACGCCGCTGACGATGCTCGAGCTGATGCCGCTCCTGGAGGAAGCGGGCGTGCCCAAAGGACTGGTAAATGTCCTGCCGTCGAAAAGAACCGGCGCGCTGGTTGACCACATGTTGCACGATCCGCGCGTCCGCGTCGTCTCGTTCACCGGATCGACCCAGGTCGGACGCAAACTGCTGCATGCCGCCGCCGATCATGTGCTCAAGCCGGCGATGGAACTCGGCGGCAACGCGCCGCTGATTGTCTTCGAGGATGCGGACATAGACGCCGCTGTGGAAGGCGCGATGCTCGCCAAGATGCGCAATCTCGGCGAGGCGTGCACTGCGGCCAACCGCTTCTACGTCCATGATCTGGTCGCCGAAGCCTTCACGACGAAGTTCACGGAAAGGATGGCCGCGCTGAAGGTCGGCAACGGTCTGGATGACGGCATCGACGTCGGCCCGCTGGTCAATGCCGATACGCGGGACAAGGTCGCCGCCTTCGTCGAGGATGCGGTTGCAAAAGGCGCGCAACTGCGCCTCGGCGGCACAAAACCCAACGGCAAGGGCTACTTCTATCCGCCGACCGTCCTCTTCGGCGTTCCGGAAGACGCCGATTGCATCGATGACGAGATCTTCGGCCCGGTCGCTGCGATTCAGACCTTCGCCGAGGAGTCAGACGTCATTCGCCGGGCCAACGATACCGAATACGGTCTCGTCGCCTATGTCTTCACCGAGGACATGAAGCGCGGCATGAAGGTCTGCGAACAGCTCGAATACGGCATGGTCGGCCTCAACCGCGGCTTGGTCTCAGATCCCGCCGCCCCGTTCGGCGGCGTGAAACAGTCGGGCCTCGGGCGCGAAGGCGGCCATGAAGGCATGCTGGAGTTCATGGAAACCCAATATATTTCCGCAAACTGGTGAGGAGACTCCAATGACAGCCGCCATCGCCAGCCCGTCCACTCGCGCTCTCGCCGGCCGCAAGGGCATCGACATTGATGCATTGGCGAGCGAACTCGGTCGCGAGACCATCGCCAAGGAGGATCTTGATCGCAAGCCGAACATAACCGCGGCGCCCGCTTCGGCTTCCGTCGGCGCCGGCTATTGGGATGTGGACCACGCGGCATGGGGACGGGTGACTGAAGAGCCGATGTCACGGTTCGCGCAGGTCGCGGCGGGCAATCTCGCAGCCGCCCAGGCGTTGATCCCCGCGGTTACCCATCACGACCGCGCCGACATGGGCGAAGTGGAGAAGTTCCGTGCCGCGCTTAAGGACGAGTCCGCTGCGCGCGGTGTCAAGCTGACCGCCCTCGCCTTCCATGCAAAGGCGCTGGCGAAGACCCTGCGCGCGTTTCCCCGTTTCAACGCATCGCTGTCTCCCGACGGCAAGACACTGATTCTCAAGCACTATGTCCATCTGGGCATCGCCGTGGACACGCCGCACGGGCTGATGGTTCCGGTCGTCCGGGATGCCGATCGGAAAGGCCTTTGGGTCATCGCGACCGAGATTGCCGATCTCGCAGCTCGCGCGAAGGATCGTAAGGTCCGCCCGGACGAGATGGGCGGCGCTTCGATGTCGATCACCAATCTCGGCGGCATAGGCGGCACAGCCTTCACGCCGATCGTCAATCCGCCCGAACTGGCGATCCTCGGCATCACCCGGACGGAGATGTCGCCGATCTGGGACGGAGAGGCTTTTCGCCCCGTACCGCTCGCACCGCTCGATCTCTCCTATGACCATCGAGTCATCAATGGTGCGGATGCCGCGCGGTTTCTGTCCCATTATGCCGCATTGCTCGCCGATCCGCGGCGAATGTTGATATGAGGAGCCGGCCGTGACGCAATCGCCTTTCGATCTCGCGGGCAAGACGGCGGTGGTCACCGGCTGCCGGCGCGGCATCGGCCGCGCCATCGCTGCGGGCCTCGCGCAGGCCGGCGCGGATATCGTGGGCGTCAGCGCAGGACTGGAAGACGACAGCGAGGTAGGGCGCGACGTCTTTGCGACCGGCCGGCGCTTTATCCCCTATCGTTGCGACTTCTCGGACCGCGCAGCAACGCACGGTTTCATTGATCGGCTCGATCGCGACGAGCATACCATCGACATCCTCGTCAACAATGCGGGCACGATCCGCCGCGCTCCGGCCGCCGGACACTCCGACGAAGACTGGAACCACGTCATCGAAGTCGATCTCTCCGCACCGTTCGTGCTGACCCGCGAGCTCGGCCGGCGAATGATCGAGCGCGACGGTGGCAAGATCGTTTTCGTCGCCTCGGTCCTGTCCTTCCAAGGGGGAATAAACGTGCCCGGCTATGCCGCGGCCAAAGCCGGTGTCGCGCAACTGACCCGCTCATTTGCCAATGAATGGGCGTCAAAGGGGGTAAACGTAAATGCGATCGCGCCCGGCTACGTTGCCACTGACAACACAGCCGCGCTGCAGGGCGACGAAAAGCGCAGCGCCAACCTGATGGCTCGCGTACCCGCAAACCGCTGGGGCGATCCAAACGACATTGCCGGCCCCGTCGTCTTCCTCGCCTCAGAAGCCGCGCGCTTCGTCCACGGGGCAATCCTGCCCGTCGACGGCGGCTGGCTGGCGCGATAGGGATGATGATCGGAGTTCAGGGCTTAGGTGTTTCGGCAAAGAGACCCTCCCTCGCCTGATTTTGTCGCCCAAACACGCCAGGATCGGCAAGCGGCCTATGCACCCCATTAAGAGTAAATTGCTACAGCCTGCAATCGATGTGCAATGCCGCAATCGGCTATCGCCTTGCCGCCATGCCCCTGCGGCCGTTCGTTGTAGGAGCTTTAAACCCTAGATTTGCCGTCACTTAATCCGGAGCACCGCTTTCAAACCACGGCTTATCTTGACCTTGATATTCCCGACTTGACGCTCCCGAGCGCAATGAAACTCGATGCGACGACCGGCAGTTTGGGCAGTTTACCCGTAAGAGATGTCTCGAACTCGGCGAGACCGCGAAACGCAAAAGGTAATCCCGGTTGCCGGTCATCAACCGGCAATCGATGACTTTCAGGTAAGTCCGCTTCGCGTTTTCGAATACTCTGAGAGTGTCGTCGACCTGAAGGCCAAGCGCATACCCTCGACCTATCAGAGGACGTTCTCGCCAGGCGTACGGCGCATCGAACTTGGGATCGCGGCATCCAATCTGGTTCTTAATCTCTCGATTCTGGGCCTGCAGCATTCGATCTACGATGAACGCCTCCCACCGGTCGGCATGATTAAGAGCCCTCCATCTATCGTGGCGCAAGCCAGTGCAGTATGCCGGCCATTGGGACGCCCGCTTCTTGCTGATCGCCACCCCGTCAATTCGGGTCATCTGCATGGAGTTCGCAGTCGCCAGATAGCTTGTCCGCTCTTCTTGCCTGCATCATGCCCCCCCTCTTTCCAGGGCAAGATTTGCGCCTCTGCCCCAGACCCACCGGCCAATTCGGCAACCATCATATGTCGTTGCCTATACGGCAACATAATGGTCTCATTTCGATGCTTTCCAAGCATCTCAACTTCTGCCTATCGTGGCTTCACGACGCATTGAAGGTGGAGCATCGCAGTGAAGTTGAAGTCGAATTGGTGGTGGGATCTTACGACCCGCGATTTTTCGGAGATAGACATGAACAAGGTCGTCGCCGTGCTTCCAATCGCAGCGGTCGAACAGCATGGACCCCATTTACCGGTGCGCGTAGACAGCGCAATAAATGCCGGCATTATGTCGCGGGTCGTCGACAAATTGCCCGATGATCTGCCCGTGTTGATCCTGCCGATGCAGGCCGTTGGAAAATCCGTCGAACACACCGAATATCCCGGCACCCTGACACTCAGCTACGAGACGCTGGCGCGCGTCTGGTACGAGATTGGCGAGAGCGTCTACCGTGCCGGATGCCGAAAGATCGTATTCGCCAATTCCCATGGCGGTCAGCCGCAGGTTATGGAAATCGTCTGCCGCGAATTGCGGGTCAAACTTGGCATGTTCGCGGTCAGTTCCCGGGCAACTGCGGGGGCCGACATATCCGACCTGTTCGACGCACAAGAGATGATGCACGGCATCCACGGCGGCGAATACGAGACATCGGCGCTTCTCGCGCTGCATCCCGACCTCGTCGACATGCAACATGCGGACGACTTCGTGCCGATCTCCGTCGAGATGGAGCGGAATAATCAGATTCTCACTCCGGAAGGCGGGATCGGTTACGGCTGGCAAACCCAGGACATCCACCCCTCAGGTGCCTGCGGCAACGCGGCGGCGGCGGATGCCAAACGTGGCGAAATCGCCCTCGACCGGTCGGCAGAGCGCTTCGTTGCACTTCTACGCGAAGTCGCGGATTTTCCGCTCGACCGGATAACATCGAAAACGATGTTCAATGATGCTTGACGTGGCCGCTCCGCGCGCATCCCTGTCGCCATTGCCGGTCAGGGCCCCGGAACGGGCAGACCTGCGGCTGACGGACGGCACCAATCTGGTCTCCTCCGTCTGGCGCCCTGATACTGCGGATACGCTGCCCGTTCTGCTGATGCGCCAGCCCTATGGGCGCGCGATCGCGTCGACCGTAACCTTGGCGCATCCATCGTGGTATGCCGCGCGCGGTTATATCGTCGTAGTCCAGGACGTGCGCGGAACCGGCGACTCCGAGGGCGATTTCGATGCGCTGGCGAACGAGGCGGAAGATGGTGCCGAGACGCTCGCATGGGCCCGTTCCCTTCCTGGCGCGAATGGCAAATTGGGGACCTATGGCTTCTCCTACCAGGGCACGACGCAGTTCCTTGCGCTGGCAGCGGGCGGAAAGCCCGACGCCATGGCAACCTCGATGGCGTCCTGGAATCCCTTGTACGACTGGGCGAGCGAGGGCGGATTATTTAGGACCGCGACCTCCACACGCTGGGCAGGCCAGATGGCTCGATTGAAAGCCCAGCGGCGGGGCGACGCCGAGGCGCTGACGGCGCTGGCGCCCGAACGAGACTGGCGCGACCTCTTCCGGTTCTTGTGCGAGCGACCGGACCTCTCACATCTCATCCGCTGGGCGCAGGGCATGGTTGACGGCAATCCGTCTCGTTCGCTTACGCCGCCGCCGCCAGTACCACTGCTACAAACGGCCGGCGCGCATGATTTCCTGCTTCGTGGAACGCTGGCCGCCGACGCCGCCTTTCGCGCGGTCTCGCCCGAGACGACGCATCTGATTTTCGGCCCGTGGGCGCATATCGGCTGGAACCGCAGCGCCGGGGCGGCCCAGCTAGGTCCTGGCGCCGAACTTTCCGTCGACCGAGCCCAGATCTCCTTTTTCGACCACTATTTGAAAAGCATCGGCGACGTGCCCGCTGCCTGCCTCGCCTATGACGGCGGCACCGACAGTTGGCGGGCGGCTGACCCCGGCAAGTTCCATGGGGAGCCGTCTACTGAGCATCGCCTTTCGTCCGGCGGGCTCGCCGCAACCCTGCTCACCGACGGACGATTGGGCAGCATCCCGGGCGAAAGCGAGGATGTTCTGGTGCATGACCCGTTGCGACCCGCGCCGCTGGTTGGCGGCGCGACCGGTAACCCGCAGGGACCGGTCGATCTCGCAGCCCATGATAATCGAGCAGATGTCGCCTGCTACACAACCGCGCCCCTCGCCGAGGATACGCTCGTCGCCGGATCGGCCGTGGCAGACTTGTCTGTTTCGATCGACGGCGACGTCTCGGCTCTGGCCGGAACGCTCTGTCTCGTAACGTCTCAAGGTTCGGCACTGGCCCTGGCGACCACGGTGGCTCCTGTTGACCAGGGCCGGTGCCGGCTTCGTTTTGAAGGGCTGTACCGGACCCTGAAATCGGGCGAAGCCCTGCGTCTATCGATCCATGCGGCACCCAGCCCGGACTATCTGCCCTACCCGGTACTCACCCTTCCCGAGAGCGGAGTGCGCGGAGCGACCATTATCCTGCGCCACGAAGCAAGCCGGGTTTTCCTTCCCATGAATGATCAAGGCAATACTTATGCGTGACCGCGGCTATCTCATCCTTGATGCGCTTACGGCGGTTTATGGCGACACCGTTGCCGTGGACAAACTGACGCTGGAAATCAACCGGGGCGAATTGCTGTCGCTGCTCGGGCCGTCCGGCTGCGGCAAGACAACGACTCTCAGGATGATCGCCGGCTTCGTCCCGCCGGCGTCGGGCCATATCACCGTTAACGGCAAGGACATCACGAATCTTCCCGCCCACAAGCGAAACATCGGCGTGGTGTTCCAGTCCTATGCCCTTTTCCCGCACCTTTCAGCGCTGGAAAACGTTGCTTACGGGCTACGCATGCGCAACGTCGCCACCGCCGAGCGGCTGGAACGGGCCAGGGCGGCGCTCGAGACAGTAGGGCTCACGCCCTATGCAGAAAGGTTGCCGGGCAATCTCTCCGGCGGCCAGCAGCAGCGAGTCGCGCTGGCGCGGGCTCTGGTGATCGAGCCCGAGTTGCTGCTGCTCGACGAACCTCTGTCGAATCTCGATGCGAATCTGCGCGCGGAGATGCGCGATGAGATCCGCATACTTCAGCAACGGCTCGGCATCACCACGATCTTCGTTACCCACGATCAGCAGGAAGCGCTGTCGATGTCCGACCGGATCGCGGTTATGAGTGGCGGGATCATCAGCGAACTCGGTACCCCGACCATGCTGTGCGATACACCGAAGACCGCCTTCACAGCGAAGTTTCTCGGTGCCCGCACCGTGGTTTCGGGCGAGGTTGAGAACGGGGTTTTCCAGTCGAAGGGCGCTGCCTGTTCCGGTGCCCCGGACGGCGCGACGCAAATGGTGCTGCGCGCCTCCCGTCTGCGCTTGAGCGACGATCCTCAGGGACCTCTGAGCCTTTCCGGCACTATTACTTCGGTCAACTATCTCGGAGAAACATTCGAGGTCGACCTCTCTTCGGCGAGCGGCCCGGTCCGCCTGATCATCCCGTCCGATCTGCCCAGGCCGGTCGTCGGCGCCATCACCAGCGTAGACGCATTAGGCGGCGCAGTGACTTTCATCTGAAGCCCTCCCAACCTCCAACCCAACAGGAGACCTCCCATGAAGATGAACCGCAGACAATTTGCAGGCATGATGGCCGTCGGGCTCGCCGCCCCGGCATCCATCATTCGTCCCGCCTATGCGCAACCCAAACCGGGCGACGAACTGGTCGTCGGCATCTGGGGCGGCGCGCAGGAAAAGATCGTCAAGGCCTATATCGAGCCGAAGCTCGTTGAAAAATACGGCTGCAAGGTTTCCTACGTACTCGGCGGCACGGGCGACCGACGCGCTCGCGCGTACGCCGAGCGCGGGCGCCCGAGCTTCGACGTGCTCTATCTGAACATCTATGAAAGCCGCCAGGCTGTCGCCGACGGCGTCACCCAGGCGCCGACGGACCGCGTCCCGAATTTCGAACATCTGTATCCGCTGGCTCGCAAGGGCGGCTACGGCGTCGCCTTCAACCCCTGCACGATCGTCTACGACAAGACCGCGGCATCCGCTCCAATCACCTCGTGGAAAGACATGTGGAACCCGGAATGGAAGGGCCGTATCGCTTGGCCAGACGGGTTGGGAGCCGAAGGCATCTCGGCCCTGATGATGACCGCGAAGGCCTGGGACATTCCGATGGAAGACTTTGACGCGATCGTCGAAAAGGTCAAGGAATTGAAGCCCTTCGCCGGCATCCAGTCGAGCCAGGCGCAGCTCTTCGATATGCTCGACCAGAACATCGCCGACCTGTCGGTGGAGTTCGCGTCTTTCACACGGATGTATGCGGAAAGCCGCAATCCGAACTGCGAAATCGCCAGCCCGGTCGAGGGTCAGGCAGTAACCATGAACGTCGCCTGCATCACCGAGGGCACGAAGAACCAAGTCTTGGCCGAGGAGTGGATCAACCTCCACCTCGAGCCGGAGACGATGCTCGCTTACGCAAAGGAGATCTACTACTCGCCGACGGTCGACAACGTTGAGATTCCGGCAGAACTGCAGGGCAAGGTCATCAGCGGCGGCGACGTCAGCAGCCTCGTCGACTTCGACTGGGATTACATCAATGCCCATCGCGCCGAGTGGCAGGCGAAGTTCGACCGGGAGATCGCCGGATGAAGCGCTGGATCGGACCGGTTCTGTCGCTGCCCGTAACCGCTTGGCTTCTACTTGCCTTTGCGGCGCCGATGGGCGTTGTCGTGCTGCTTTCGCTGCATGAATACCCCAGCCCCTTCGGTCCCGTGTTCCAGAAGCCGTCGCTGGTTCAGTTCACGACGATTCTGTCCGATCCGTTCTATCTTTCCATCATCGCCGAAACGGTGGCGCTCGGCCTGGCCGTGACCGCCGTTTCGGCACTTCTTGCCTATCCTCTGGCCTATTGGCTTGCCCGCATGCCGTCGAAATGGCGCGCGCTGTCCTTCGCCCTCATTCTGATCCCGCTTTTGACCAATGTCGTGGTGCGTTCGCTCGGCATCATCCTGCTGCTGGCGCCAAAGGGCCTGCTGAACACCGCCGCCGGGTGGATCGGAATAGGCCCCTTCAATCACATGCTGTTTACCCACGGCGCCGTGATCGTCGCGCTCGCCCAGGTGTTCATGCCCTTCATGGTGCTCGCCCTCTACGACAATCTGCAAAACACCTCGCCGCGCATCCACGAAGCGGCCGAAAGCCTCGGCGCGTCGCCGGCAATCAGATTCCTGACCGTCGATTTTCCGCTCTCTCTCCCCGGCCTGCGCTCCGGCATCCTCGTCGTGTTCCTGATGACGACAACCTCCTACGTTTCCGCCACGCTGTTGGGCGGGAAGAAGGTCTGGACGATCGGCATGCTCGTGATGAACGAGGCGATTTCCAACCTCAACGCCACCATGGCCTCGGCGCTGTCGCTGGTGATGACGGTGGTCGGCCTGTTCTTCATCGCGCTGACGACCCTTGCCCTCAACCGCTTCATGCTTTGGCGGAAGGGGACGCCTTCAACACCGTGGAACGTTCCGCCATTGTTAGCGATATTGATCGAGCGGGTCGGGCCGCTGCTCAGCCGACTGCTGCTGGCGATGGCCGTCGGTCTGCTGATCCTGCCGCTCGTGCTGGTCATTATCCAGAGTTTCAACGATGTGCCGCTCGCAACTGCAGCCGGGTTCAAGGGCTTCACGCTCGAATGGTATCGTCGCGTACTGGTCGACGGCGACTACACCGCGAACTTCATCATCTCGGTCAAGCTGGCACTCGTGTCCGTCGCCTGTGCCATCGCGCTCGCCCTGCCCGCTGGCTTCGCGCTGGCCCGCTACCCCTTCGCGGGCCGCACCGCTCTACTCGCTTTCTGGATGCTGCCCCTGTCACTACCGGGTATCGCGATTGCCGTCGGCATGCTCAAGCTCCTGCAGATCTACATCATGATCCCGCCCTTCATTGGATTGGCCGCCATTCATGTCGTCGTGATCCTGCCTTTCGTCATCACGCTCTTGACGACGTCGGTCCTGTCGCTCGACTATTCGCTGGAGGAAGCGGCAGCAAGCCTCGGCGCTTCACACGTGCGCCGCTTCATCACAGTAACCCTGCCCGGACTCATGCCCGGCATCTTCGCCGCAAGTCTAGTCGGCTTCCTGATGAGCTTCGGCGAGGTGACCGTCACGGCCTTCCTCACGACTGCCCGCCTGACAACGCTGCCGGTCCGTATCTATTCAGAGGCGAACTTCGCGCTGGAGCCGACAGCTCATTCGATCTCTGCGATCCTGATTGTCATGACCACGCTGGCGTTGGCGCTGCTCGGCCGCTTCGTTCGCCTCGACAGGCTATATTCGAGGTAGCGAAATGGTCAGAAGTTCAGTTCATCGCTGCCTTGAAATATTCGGCCAGGACGCTGCCCAGCGCCGTCGGGTTCCGCTCCGGACCCAACAGGACCAGCCGCTGGGTTTCCCGTGCCAGATCCTGCACGGGCACGAATGCCAGTTTTCCGGCAGCCGCATCAGTTTCGATATCGAATGGTGTCAGAAACGTTACGCTATCGCCCGCCATGACCACGTGCCGCATCACCTCGATCGAGTTGGTCTCGATAAAGTCGCTCGGCCCCTCGCCCGACTGCGCAAGAATCTGCTCCAGATGCGGCCGGATCACCGTCGTCGAGTCAGCGACAACGAAGGTGTAGTCGAAACATTCGCTCAACCGAACGCTGGAGCGTCCGGCGAAGGGGTGCGAGGTGGACACGACCAGGCCGAGCGGCGCGACCGCGACGGCAAGCTGGCGCACATTCGGACGCGGCGGAAAATCAAAACCGATGGCGAGGTCGACCGTGCCGTCCGCGACAGCCGCGATCATCTCGTCAGGTGTCGTCATCAATTGCAGCCGAATGAGAACCTTCGGATTGGCTTTGCGGAACTGCATCGTCACCCGCGGCACGATGTTGCCGGACAGACCGCTCATCAACGCGACAGTCACCTCACCGCGACGCAGGCCCTTGAGATCCTCGATCAGGGCCCGCGTCCGGTTCATCTCCCGCAATGTCTCGCGGATATGCACCAGCAGGATTTCTCCAGCCGCTGTCAGAGTCACCGAGCGTGGTTGCCGGTTAAAGATGGGCGAGCCAAGCTGGTCTTCAAGCGACTTGATCTGTCGAGAGATCGCCGACGCCGCAACATTCAGTTTTTCCGCCGCAGCGCGAATAGAACCCTGGCGAGCCACCTCGTCGACATAGGTGAGAATTCGTGCGTGCATCCGCGCCTCATTGCCTTTTTGTTGGCAGAAAATCGATTTTCGTTTCAAAAAATAGCACAGCCGCCGTACTCCATCCAGCCAATCCGCTTTTCACAGGAACGATAGGACATGCAGAAATCTTTCACGTTCGAACAGGTCAGCAAGGCCGAGGTCTGGAAGATCGCGCCCGAGGATACGAACTATTTCGCCATATTGTTCGACCCGGCCAATTCGCCGACAAAGAACATTTATCTCATCGAAATCTTCACCAAGGACGGAGCGACCCCGCCGAACAGCCACTCCGAAGCGCATGAATTTTTCTATGTCATTGCGGGCGAAGGTACCGCCTCATCGGACGGGGACACACTGAATATTTCGAAGGGCGACGCCATTCTGTTGGAACCCGGCTCGGTTCACATCATCGAGAACACCGGTGAGGGCAAGCTCTATACCCTGACCGTCATGACCCCAAACCAGGAATTTTCCGAACTTATCCGATCCGGCTACAAGGTCGAGCTCGATGACGAAGACAAGCGCGTATTGCTGGGGGCCTGAGATGGCGGACACTTCGTCGGACACGCTCCTGCCTCTCGGCGCATCCCCTCGCAACGCCTGGAAAGTAAACGCGGGCGCTGTCGACATGACACGCGATCCAGTGCCGGTACGGCCGCTATCGGTTTCCGACAACGGCCGCAGCCTGACATTCGACCTGGGACGCACCGGGATCGTCGTCATCGACATGCAAAACGACTTTTGCCACGCGGACGGCTGGCTGTCGCATATCGGCGTCGATGTCACGCCCGCCCGCAAGCCGATCGAGCCGCTACGAAAGCTCCTGCCCGCATTGCGTGCACAGGACGTGCCGGTGATATGGCTGAACTGGGGTAACCGCGCCGACCGGATGAACCTGCCGCCATCCGTGCTACATGTCTACGACCCCGACGGACGCTCGATCGGTATCGGCAAGCCGCTGCCGAAAAACGGGGCGCACGTGTTGGAAAAGGGCAGCTGGGCCGCTGATATCGTCGACGAACTTAGGCCGGAAACCGGTGATGTCTCCGTCGCGAAATACCGCATGTCCGGTTTCCAGGACACCGAACTGGACAGCATTCTCAGGAATCTCAACCTGACGACCCTGCTTTTCGCAGGCGTCAATGCCGACCAGTGCGTGTTGTGCACGCTGCAGGACGCTTCGTTTCTCGGTTATGACGCGATCCTGCTCGAGGACTGCACGGCAACGACATCGCCGCAGTTCTGCATGGAAGCAACACTCTACAATGTCCGCCAGTGTTTCGGCTTCGTCAATTCGGCAAGCCAGATTCTGGAAGCCCTGGGGTCGAACGAATGAGCGCCTCCCTGAACCTGCCCGATCCCCTCGGCGAACTGACGGCAGCGTGCGACCTCTACGAGACTGCCCTGATGGAGAATGATCTCGAACGTCTCGACGCACTGTTCCTGGAAAGCCCGGTAACGCTTCGCTACGGCGTCGGCGAAAACCTCTACGGTATCGAGGCCATACGCGATTTCCGAAAGGGCCGAACCGGTGGCTCGCCGCAGCGCGATGTACTGCGCCGCGAGATCGTCACCTTTGGAGAAGACATCGGCGAATGCAACCTGGAATTCCGCCGGCGCGGCGGCGGACGCATCGGCCGCCAGAGTCAGACATGGATGAAGACGGACGAAGGCTGGCGCGTCGTCTCGGCGCATGTGTCGCTGATGCAGGAAGGCTCGTGAACCCGTGATGACCGACCCCTTCGTCACCCGCTTCGATCCGCCGCTCGGCGGCGGGGACGGTCCGCTCTCCGGCATGCGCCTCGCGGTGAAGGACAATTTCGACATCGCCGGTCATTCCACCGGTTGCGGCAACCCGGAATGGGCGGCGACGCACCGGCCGGCGGAAACGACCGCCCCGCTCGTCGAAACGTTGATGCGCCTCGGCGCGACGGTCGTCGGAAAGACGCAGATGGACGAACTGGCTTATTCGCTGATGGGCCAGAACGCGCGCTATGGTACGCCGGAGAACCCGGCCGCCCCGGACCGGATGCCGGGCGGCTCCTCCTCCGGCTCGGCCGTCGCTGTGGCGACGGGCGAGGCCGAAATCGGGCTCGGCACCGATACCGGCGGTTCCGTGCGCATTCCCGCCTCCTTCTGCGGCCTTTTCGGTTGGCGTCCGACACACGGGCTGCTGCCCGCCCAAGGAGTCGTGCCGCTGGCGCAAAGCTTCGACGTACCCGGTTTCATGACGCGCGACGGCGGGACTCTGACGCTACTGGCAGAATTGCTGGCCCCGGAGGCCAGACTGTCGGAACCTGAGCTGTTGCGCCCCTTGAAGTTTTGGAACCTCGCCGAACCGAAGACCGTCGCTGCCCTTTCCTGGCTGCCGGGACGTGAGGTTGAGACGCTCTTCTCGCCAAAAATGTTCGAGAGCCTCTTGCCCACCTTCCGCGTCTGCCAGGGTGCCGAAGTGGCGCAGAATTTCCGCACCTGGATTGCCGCCAACGACCCTGCCTTCGGACCCGGCATCCGCGAACGCTTCGCCGGCGCGGTCGCTCTCGGCCCCGGCGAGATTGCGACCGCACGCGAGCAGCGGTCACGCATCACCGAATACCTGATTTCCGTCGTCAACGTGCGCCGGCTGCTCATCCTGCCCACCGCCCCGGCGCCGGCCCCGTTGAACACCGTTACCGGCGACGAGATGGAGGCCTACCGGAACAAGGCACTCACCCTGCTGTCGCTTGCCGGCCATGCCGGCCTGCCGCAGGTAACCGTGCCCGCCCGCGATAGGTCGGGCCTTCCCGTAGGGGTGTCGCTAATCGGGCCCAAGGGCAGCGACCGGGCGCTGGTCCGGTTTGCGTGTGAACTTGCTCCACCGCAACGTGCGGAATGTGCGGGCATGGTTTGAACGCCGTCCCGGGTGGATGTAACGACAGGGAAGACACTTCCCCAAGCGCATACGGATGAAATCGGATGCTTCACTCCGCAATTGGCTATCGCGGTGCCGTCTCGGCGCCGCACAGAGCGGCGGCCCTGGCCGGCCGCGACGTTCTCGAAACAGGCGGTACGGCGATCGAGGCAATGGTCGCCGCCGCCGCCACGATCGCGGTCACCTATCCGCATATGAACGGGATCGGCGGCGATGGCTTCTGGTTGATCCATCGCCCCGGCGAGGCACCTGTCGGCATTTCCGCCTGCGGACAAGCCGCCGGACTGGCCACGCCGGGCTGGTATGCCGATCGCGGCTACAGGGCGGCGCTGCCGACGCGCGGCGGAGAGGCCGCGTTGACCGTGCCGGGCACGATCGGCGGATGGGAACGAGCCCTGTCCCTGGTGCCGGAGGCAAAACGACTGCCTCTTGCGCACCTTCTGAGATCCGCCATCGCCTATGCCCGCGATGGCATTGCCGTGACCGGCAACCAGAGCCGTACCACTGCCGAGAAATGGGCCGGGCTGAAGGAGGTTCCGGGCTTTGCCGACCTGTTCCTGGTCGACGGCGCCCCGCCCGCGCCCGGCCACCGTCTGTGCCAGCCGGCGCTTGCGCGCACGCTGGAAAGCCTCGCCGAAAACGGCCTTGCCAGCTTCTACAAAGGCGCGATTGCCGCCGCTCATGCCGCTTACCTGTCTGAACATGGCAGCCCGCTGCGACAGCAGGATTTCTCTTTCTTTCAGGTCCAAACCGTCACACCGTTACGCGTCGAGAGCTCTTGGGGTTCGCTCTACAATATGCCGCCCCCGACGCAGGGGGTGGCCTCGCTGATGATCCTCGCGATTTTTGATCGGCTGAATGTCGATCAAGGCGAAGGCTTCGCCCATCTCCACGGACTGATCGAGGCGACCAAGCAGGCCTTTCTGCTGCGTAATGCGCACCTCGGCGACCCGTCGACGATGGCTGAGCAGGCGCAAAGCTGGCTGGACGTCAGCGTGCTCGATAAACTGACCGGCCGGATCGACCGCGAGAATGCCCTGCCCTGGCCCCATGTCCCGAAACAAGGCGATACGGTCTGGATGGGCGCGGCCGACGCCGATGGCACGGTGGTCAGCTTCATCCAGAGCGTGTTCTGGGAGTTCGGCTCGGGCCTGACTTGCCCTGAAACCGGCGTCGTATTCCAGAATCGCGGCGCGGGCTTTTCCCTTGGTGACGGCCCGAACCAACTAGCTCCCGGCAAGCGGCCGTTTCACACGCTCAATCCTGCGCTGGCGCAACTCTCCGATGGGCGCGTACTCGCATATGGCACGATGGGTGGAGAGGGCCAGCCGCAGACGCAGGCCGCCGTTTTCACCCGCTTTGCCCAATTCGGAACAGACCTGCAGCAGGCGATCACCGCTCCCCGCTGGCTGCTTGGCAAGACCTGGGGCGATGACACAACGACGCTGAAACTGGAGGATCGATTCGATCCTTTTTTGGTGAATCAGTTGAAGAATGCCGGGCATCAGATCGAGTTGATTCCGGAATTTTCGGACCTCGCCGGCCACGCCGGAGCTGTCCTGCGGCATCCGACCGGTTTGTTGGAAGCCGCTTCGGACCCCCGCTCGGATGGAGATGCGGTAGCCTTTTGAAAAGGGTCAACCAGATCCGTCGGAACCAGCCATGACCCGAAGTTGTGGCCGGGCAATTCGGCTTCGCCAACATTTCGAGATTTTGCCCCCGCATGGACCCGAACCGAGGACCCTCTGATTACAAATAGAACAGAACGGAGGTTAACCTGTTCGATTGGCAGGAAAAGCCTCATCAGGTTGGGAGTGTGCAATTCCGCGGATGTTGAGATGGTTGATGTGCTCCCAACAAACCGTGCATGCACAAACAATCAAACCGGATTTGAGATTTACTTCTGACCGCGAACCTCGCCATCTTTTTCAATGGCCATGACGCCATCGGATACTTAAGCACCTGCCTGCGCTCCAGGTTTCAATGATACGTCGAATTTGGGGCTGAGATTTACGCGAGCCTGTTGGAAGGCTATTCGCCTTGGAAATGGTCAACGCCGGCCTGGCCTGACGTTTTTTTGTTCGCTCTTTCGGGCTCCAAGCCATGAGGTGACAGGTTTGCCCACATGGCACGTCCATTGCTTGCCTCTACCGATGACTGAAAGACAACAATTAGATCGCACCTCTGTCCATGAACAGCTTGAGTTTGGACATCCGCATCCTGAGGACACTGCAGAGCGTCTCCGAAACAGGAAACATAACGGAGAGCGCGCGGCGGCTCGGACGGACACAGCCGGCCATCACGCTGCAATTGCAACGCTTGGAGAGCATATGCGGTTTTAACCTGTTTCGCAGCGAAGGCCGCAAGATGGTTCTGACGCCAGACGGCGAGCTGGTCCTGACTTACGCAAACTCCATCCTTCGGTTGCACGACGAATTGCTGTCCAGACTGGAATCGCCGGATGTCGAGGGCCAAGTGGTCCTCGGCACGCCGGACCTCTATGCGTCATTTCTCCTTCCTTCGATCCTTGGCCTGTTCAAGCAAGCCTTCCCGCGCGTCCAGGTGCAGCTCCAATGCTCTCTGTCCACGCCGCTGGTACGGCTGGTGCATCGGGGCGAAGTGGACCTCGCGCTGGTGACCCGGATGAATGATTTTTCCGGCGGCAGGGTCGTGCGTCAGGAACAACTGATCTGGATGACAGGCGACAATTCCACGGCGCACACCGAAACGCCGGTGCCGCTCGCGCTGTTGCCGCCCGGGAACATCTATCGCGATCATGCGATCGAGTGCCTCGAAGCCGCCCGCCACCCTTGGCGCATCGCCTGCGTGAGCGAGAGCGTTAGCGGACTGCAGGCCGCCGTGTTTTCCGGGATGGCGGTCACCGTGCTTGGCCGGAGTGCACTCGTACCGGGCATGCGTGAAATCGTTCGCGGACCGGATTTCCCGACCCTGCCAAAAGTGGACCTTCTTCTTTACAAAGCGCCGGGCGCGAAGTCGCCCGCCGCGAATGCGCTGCATGACTACCTAGCGCACTATCTTCAGCAACTCGATCAGGGCGCCGACCTGCGCAGCATTCCACGCCCGCCCCGCCCTGCGGACACGCCGGCGCAAACGACCGGCTAGCCGGCGTTTACCCTCCGGAATTTCCGGACGGTAGATCTCTCATTTCGGTGATTTGGAAAATTTTTCCATCAGCTCCCTTGATCCAAAATCGGGCAAGGCAGCGGGATTGCTGTCTATCGTTCATTCAATATCCAATAACCGCCGGTTGATATGCGCGATTTTTGTGCAGTGCACGATGAAATGGGCGGCGTATATGCGTTTCTTATGGCTGGGATTTCGATTTCTGATTTTGTTTCGATCCGGAAAATTCATCTAATCGCTGTGGCAGGGCGCAAGGTGCCGCTCGTTATTCAAGCAGGGAAGATCTGACGAATGACCAAATCCACGAAGAAATCGAACATCTCCAGACGAGGCTTTCTCAAGGCCGGCGCCGCTGCGGCGGGTGCCGCCGCAGGCTCGGGAGCGATCACCGGATTCCCGACAATCTGGGCGCAAGAAATCAAGGACATCGAATTGCGCCATGTCGGCGTGTCCTATTCGGTCGTCAAGGCAATTGGCGACCAGGCAGCCAAGGATCTCGGCTTCAAGGTTACGATGCAGAATCTCGACACCTCCGCCGCGATCAACCGCTTCATCACCCAGCCCAACACAGTCGATATCTGCGATCTGGAGGGCTGGCAGGCCAAGCTCGCCGCCAAGCGCGGCGTGATCCAGGGCATCGAGGCAAAGCGGATCAAGGAATTCGACAACTTCCTGCCAATCTTCACAAAGGGCGAACTGGACGGCGCAAAGATCGCCAACGAAGGCATTTCGCCCTACGCAGCCCTATACCTGGACGGCAAGGACTCCACCGAGCTGCATGACGGCGTGTCCGAGTGGCTCACCAACGTGCCGCAGGTCTACAACGCGGACTCCATCGGCTATCGCCCTGATCTGGTCGACCATCCGGTCACCGAATGGAAAGACCTGATCGATCCCAAATACAAAGGCAAAGCGGCCATTCTGGATGTGCCTGCGATCGGCATCATGGACGCCGCGCTTTGCATGGAAAGCGCCGGTCTGATCCAGTATGGCGACAAGGGCAACATGACCAAGGAAGAGATCGACAAGACGATCGACAAGCTCATCGAGCTCAAGCGTGACGGCCACTTCCGCGCCACCTGGACGACCTTCGACCAGTCCGTTCAGCTCATGGCCGCCGGCGAGGTCGTCATCCAGTCCATGTGGTCTCCGGCCGTCGCCGCCGTTCGCACCAAGGAAATCCCGTGCATCTATGCGCCGGTCAACAAGAAGGACGGCAAGGAAGGTTATCGAGGCTGGTGCAACGGCATGGGCCTGATGAAGCATCTCGAAGGCAAGAAGCTCGACGCAGCCTACGAGTACATGAACTGGTACTTGTCCGGCTGGCAGGGCGCCTTCGTGTCCCGCTACGGATACTACAGCCCGGTTCCATCGACGGCCAAGACGCAGATGACGGATACGGAATGGGCCTACTGGTATGAAGGAAAGCCCGCTCCCGAGGCGATCACCGACCCCTACGGCGTGCCGATGGAACCAGCCGGCACGAAGCGCGACGGCGGCTCCTTCGTGGAACGCGTGACCAACATCTCTTGCTGGAATACGCTGATGGACGAAGCAGCCTACATGAACAAGCGCTGGAACGACTTCAAGGTCGCCTGATCCCGGCGGCTTCTCCCGACAGATCCGGTCCCGCCGCTTCATCGAAGTGCGGGGCCAGACATCCCTCAGGTCGCAACGCCGACCCATGAAGAAGTCATGCTGGAGCCTCGTCCATGAAATTGAACAAAACCGCTGTTGGATGGCTGAATGTCACGCCGTTGCTTGCGATAATGGTCCCGTTCTTCATCATGCCGATCATTGTCGTGGCAATCGCCAGCATCATGCAGACCGACGGTTTCGGCGGTATGTTCATGGATCCAACGCTCGAAAACTACACCTATGTGTTCCAGTCGGCGCTGACGTACAGGCTCTATTTTGAAACGATCAAATTCGCCGCGCTGACGCTGATTTTCTCCGCCTTTATCGGCTTCTGGGTCGCCTATTTCCTGGTGTTCCATGTCAGGAGCAAGCTGCTCGCGATGGGGCTCTTCCTGATTTGCACAGTGCCGTTCTGGACGTCGAATATCATCCGTATGATCTCGTGGATTCCGCTTCTCGGCAAGGAAGGTTTGATCAACCAGGCGCTGATGGCGATGGGCTTCATCGACGCGCCTCTGGAATTTCTGCTCTATTCCGATTTTGCCGTGGTTGTGGCCTATGTCCACCAGCTGACGATATTCATGATCGTCCCGATCTTCAATTCCATGGCCCGTATCGACAAGCGTGTCGTCGAGGCGGCACTCGATGCCGGCGCCAGCAAGTTCGACATCATGCGCTACATCATCCTGCCGATGTCCAAAAGCGGCATCGCGCTCGGCGCCATCTTCGTCGTGTCTATCGTCATGGGTGATTTCTTCGTGGTGAAGGTCATGTCCGGCGGCGGCACCGCCTCTGTGGTCGGCGCCTTCTACGAGGATATCGGCGTGCTGCAATACCCAAGCGCCGCGGCCAGCGCGATCGTCCTGACGATCCTGGTGATGCTCATGGTGGCACTGATCCTGCGTGTCGTAGACATCCGCAAGGAGATAACGCAATGACCGACGTTACGAACGCCACCATTTCGACCCGAGGCAAACGCAGGGCCCGCCGCAATTCCTCCGACCGCACCTGGACCTTCTACGTCCTCGCCGCTTTCTTCGCCTTTTATGTAATCGCGCTCTACGGACCGATGCTCTCGATCTACATCCTGTCCTTCCAGGATCTGCGCGGCGGGCTTGTCTTCCCGATGCGGGGTTTCTCGCTCTACTGGTTCAACGAACTGATAATGCAGACTCGCGCCGGCGACGTCAGCGGCTCATTCACGCGGTCGATCTATCTGGCCATCGCGGTGACCGTGATCACAGTGGTGTTCTCCTTCATGGCCGGCATGGCTTTTCGGAGGCGCTTCAGGGGCGACACCATCGTCTTCTACCTGATGATCGGCAGCCTGGTCGCGCCTGGCCTCGTTCTCGGCATCGGCATCGGCCTTGGCTTTGACATGGCCGGCATTCCGACCAACTGGTTCACCTCCGCGCTCGGTGCACAACTGTCCTGGACGCTGCCCTTTGGCATCCTCGTGATGTTCGCCGTGATGTCGCGACTGAACAGTGACTGGGAGGAAGCGGCCCGCGATCTTGGCGCGTCACGGGCCCAGACGATCGGTCTCGTTGTCCTGCCGGTTCTCGCGCCGGGACTCATCGCGGTCGCGCTGTTCGGCTTCACCCTGTCCTATGACGAGTTCGCCCGAACTCTCCAGACCGCGGGCGCCCAAAACACGCTGCCGCTCGAAATCTGGAGCATGACGCTCAACGTCACCTCGCCCGCGCTGTACGCGCTCGGCACGGTCTCGACGGTCATCTCGTTTCTTATCATCGGCGTCAGCCTCGGATCGATCATCCTCCTGCAACGGCGCAACGCCGCCCGCAAGAACATCAGTGAATAATATGGAGACGAAGGTGGGAACTGGTAACGGAGATATTGAGCTCGCTGGTGTCACCAAGAGCTATGATGGCGAGACCTTCGCTGTCGACGGTATCAATCTCAAGATCCCCGACGGCGCATATTGCTGCCTGCTCGGCCCGTCCGGCTGCGGCAAGAGTACCATCCTGAGGATGATCGCCGGACACGAGGATCCGACCCATGGCGAGATCCTGATAGGCGGCGAGGATGTCGTCGGTCTCGATCCCGTGGAACGTCGTACGGCAATGATGTTCCAGTCCTACGCGCTCTTTCCGCACCTGAGCGTTCGGGACAACATCGCCTTTGCGCTGCGCGTTCGCGGTCTTTCCAAGGCCGAACGCAACGCCAAGGCCGATGCGATGATCGAGAAAGTACACCTGACCGAATTCGCCAATCGCCTGCCCTCGCAACTGTCGGGCGGCCAGCAGCAACGTGTCGCCCTCGCCCGCGCTGCGATCACGGAACCCCGCGTCCTGCTGCTCGATGAACCGCTATCGGCTCTCGACGAACATCTGCGAATCAAGATGCGTGCCGAATTGAGCCGTATGCAGCGTGATCTCGGCATCACCTTCATCCATGTCACCCATACGCAGATGGAAGCCATCGCGCTCGCCGACATGGTCGTCGTCATGGACCAAGGAAAGATTCGCCAGTCCGGCCCGGCCCGGGAAGTCTATGCCGAGCCGAAAAACCGCTATGTCGCCGAGTTCATCGGCGGCCAGAATGTGATTTCCGGCAAGGTCAGCTACATCAACGGCACCCGCGCGACGATGGCCGGCGCGACCTACAGCAATATCGAAATCCCTCTCGCGAACGGCAAGCGTCTAGAGGACGGTCAGTCGCTCGACATTGCCATTCGGCGGGACGACATCGACCTGGTCCGCGCCGGCGGCGATCTGCCGGATGGTTCGACCAGCGTCGAAGGCGCAATTACCGGCGTCGAATATCAGGGCACCTTTGTAAAAGTCATGATGGAGGCCGCCGGCGAAGAAGAATTCGTCGCCTATGTGCCCGAACGCCGCTTTTTCGAGGAATCCCTGTCAATCGGCGATCGCGTGCTCGCCATATGGCAGATCGATCATGCCCACCTGCTCGCTTGATACTGGAGAGTAAATCCATGCAAATTTCATTTTCGCTGAACGATGAGCCAGTTACGGTCGATGTCGATCCATCGACCTTGTTGAGCGATCTTATCCGCGAACAGCTCTCCCTCACCGGGACGCATGTGGGCTGCGACACCAGCCAGTGCGGAGCATGCGTTGTCCACGTCAACGGCGACTCCGTGAAAAGCTGCACGATGCTGGCGGTTTCCGCAGACGGCGGCGAAGTGCGGACCGTCGAGGGCCTGTCGAAAAGCGACGCCGATCTGCACCCGATGCAGATCGCCTTCCGCGAAAACCACGGCCTTCAATGCGGCTTCTGCACACCCGGCATGCTGATGAGCGCGATCGACCTCGTGAAGAACAACCCGGATCCCAACGAAGCCGAGATCAGGGAGTGGCTCGAAGGCAATATCTGCCGCTGCACCGGCTACCAGAACATCGTCAAGTCTATCATCGCTGGCGCGGCCGCCATGCGAGCAGCCTCCTGAAGGAGATTTCAATGAACGCAGTGGTTGGAATCGGCTCGTCACCGAAACGCAAGGAAGACGCCCGCTTCGTCCGGGGTAAAGGCACTTATGTCGCGGATATCAAGCGACCCGGTATGCTTGCAGGCGTATTTCTACGCTCCGAGCATGCTCATGCGAAGCTGAACTCGATCGATGTCTCGAAGGCGCTCGCGCAGCCGGGCGTTAAAGCCGTCTACACAGGCGAGGACATGAAGGCCGATAATGTCGGCGGTTTGCCAGTCGGCTGGGGCATCACCGACAAGCATGGGGATCCGATGAAGGAGCCGCCGCATCCGCCGATCGCCCATGACAAGGTGCGCTATGTCGGCGACGCGGTTGCCTTCGTTGTCGCCGACACCATCGAACAGGCCCAAGCCGCCGCGGAAATGATCGAGGTCGACTATGAGGTTCTTCCGGCGGTCGTCGGCCTGGTGGATGCCCTGCGCCCAAACGCGCCACAGCTCTATGACGACGTCCCGAACAATCTTTGCGCCGACTGGGAGCTCGGCAACTCCTCAGCCGTCGACGCTGCGTTCGAGAACGCCGCGCATGTTGCCTCTATCGAACTCGTCAACAACCGCCTTATCGGCAATCCCCTGGAACCGCGGGCGGCCATCGGCGAGTTCGAATTCGCCTCCGGGCGCTACACGCTCTGGACAACCAGCCAATTTCCGCATGTCGTGCGGCTTCTGATGGGCGAGATGGTGCTCGGCATTCCCCAGCACAAGCTCCGCGTGGTCGCGCCTGATGTCGGCGGCGGTTTCGGCGTGAAACAGTTCCACTATGCCGAGGAAGCGGTGGTAACCTGGGCAGCGGGCAAGCTAGGCCGTCCGGTAAAATGGGTCGCGCAGCGTTCCGAAGGCTTCGTCTCCGACGCGCATGGCCGTGACCATGTCACCGAGGCTGAACTAGCGCTCGATGAGGACGGCAAGTTCCTTGCCATGCGGGTGAAGACGCTCGCAAATATGGGGGCCTATCTCTCCACCTTCGGGCCAAACATTCCGACCAACCTCTACGCGCCACTTCTGTCCGGCGTTTACCAGATCCCGTCGATCTACTGCGAAGTGAAATGCGTGTTCACCAACACCGTGCCAGTCGACGCCTATCGCGGCGCCGGACGTCCCGAAGCCACATTCGTGGTGGAGCGGCTGGTCGACATGGCCGCGCGCGAAATGGGGATCGACAAGATCGACATCCGCAAGCGCAACATGATCCCCAAGGAAGCCTATCCCTACCAGACGCCGGTTATCGTCGAATATGACAGCGGCGATCCGCTAGGCTGCCTGGAACGGTCGGAGGAACTCGCCGATGTGGCCGGTTTCGAGGTGCGCCGCGCCGAATCCGCGAGCCGAGGCAAATATCGCGGTCTCGGTATTTCGACCTATATCGAGGCCTGCGGCCTTGCCCCCTCGCGCCTCGCCGGCCAACTCGGCGCGCGCGGCGGGCTCTACGAAAGCGCGACTGTGCGCGTTCACCCCTCGGGTGCGGTGACGGTGCTGATCGGCACCCATAACCATGGCCAGGGCCACGAGACTACCTTCGCTCAGATCGTTTCGGATCGCCTCGGCGTTCCGTTCGAGGACATCGATATTGTCTTCGGCGATACAGACCGCGTGCAGTTCGGCATGGGCACCTACGGGTCACGTTCGCTCGTTGTCGGCGGTGCGGCGCTCTCGCAGGCCAGCGACAAGGTCATCCTGAAGGGCCGCAAGATCGCCGCTCACCAGCTTGAGGCCTCGCTCGAAGACATCGTTTTCGAGGACGGTACCTTCTCCGTGGCCGGCACCGACCGGAAGAAGTCCTTCCAGGAAATCGCCGGCGCCGCTTATGTGCCCTTCGATTTCCCTCTTGAGACGCTGGAGCCGGGACTGGAGGAACAGTCCTATTACGACCCGGTGAACTTCACCTACCCGGGCGGCGCACACTTCGCCGAGGTCGAGATTGACCCCGATACCGGGATCGTGACGCTGGAGCGGTACACAGCGGTCGACGATGTCGGCACGATCATCAACCCGATGATCGTCGAGGGCCAATTGCATGGGGGCATCGTGCAGGGCATCGGCCAAGCGCTATTCGAGCACGGGGTCTATGATCCCACCTCCGGACAACTCCTGTCGGGGTCCTTCATGGATTATTGCATGCCGCGCGCCGACAATTTCCCTCAACTGGTCATCGAACCGCATTCGACGACCTGCACGCACACGCCGATGGGTGTGAAGGGCTGCGGCGAGTGCGGCACGATCGGTTCGCCGGCGGCCATCATCAGCGCGGTGGTTGATGCACTGAAACCGCTCGGCATCGCCCATGTCGACATGCCGGCGTCCCCCAATCACATCTGGAACATCATCCGCAACGCGCGGACACCAGTCGCGGCTGAATAAGGACAGGATCAATGAGGTCGTTCAACTACCACAAACCAGACACGCTCGATGCCGCGCTGGCCTTGCTTTCCGGCAATGACGAAGCATTGCCGATCGCCGGAGGCATGACCCTGCTTCCCACCATGAAGCAGCGCCTCGCCGCGCCGGAGGACCTAGTCGATCTCTCCGGCCTTCCGGGTCTCGCCGACGTAGCGATGGAAGGCGACATCCTCGTCATCGGCGCAATGACACGCCATGCCGATGTCGCCGCGTCGCCGCTGGTCAAGGAAAAGCTCCCGGCTCTGGCGAATCTCGCCTCGCGCATCGGCGACCAACAGGTTCGCCATCGCGGAACAATCGGCGGCTCCATCTCCAACAACGATCCGGCCGCCGACTACCCCGCAGCCGTCCTGGCGCTGAACGCGGAGATCGTGACCAGCAAACGCACCATCGCCGCCGACGATTTCTTCGTCGCCATGTTTGAGACCGCGCTTGAGCCCGGCGAACTCGTCACCGCCATACGTTTCCCGCTCCCCGAAGTCGCCGCCTACATGAAGTTCGCCAACCCGGCGTCTCGTTACGCGCTGGCCGGGGTCTTTGTCGCGAAGACAACCAGCGCTGTTCGCGTGGCTGTCACCGGGGCCGGACCGTCCGTTTTCCGCGCCTCGGACATTGAAGCGGCACTCGCGGAAAGCTTCGACGCGACCGCGCTCGAGCGTATCTCGATCGACGCCTCGGAACTCATGTCCGATATCCACGCCGACAATGAATACCGCGCCAATCTCGTGATGGTTATGGCGCGGCGCGCCGTCGCTCTTGCCCAGCAATCCGGATAGGTCACCGAATAGTTCAGGCGGCGGGGCTGACTGATCCCGCGAAAGATAAACAAGAAAAACGGCTTCGCGCCCGCCGGATTCGCGGCTGGCGCAAGGAATCCGGCGCGCATAGTTTGCCGGTCCGATGCCGGCTACCGCACGGAGGACTATTCAGGTGCGACAACAGGAGCGCGACAAAATTCCCGGCTTCTTCAGTCTGGAGCAGGCGCAAAAGGATGCGGCCTACAACAACTCCGAGGCTGTTGTGGACAGCGCCGAGCGGTTGAAGGATTGGGAATGCCGCAGCGCGGCCTGCCGCGAGGCTCCGAGCGCGCGGCCCGATATCCGCTATGGCGACAAGCCAAACAACCTGTTCGATTTCTTCCCGTCCGGCGGTGACGGCGCACCGCTTTTCGTCTTCATCCACGGCGGCTACTGGCATCGCAACAGCAAAGAGATCTTCGGTTTCGTCTCCACCGGCCCTGGCGCCCACGGCATCGATGTGGCCACCATAGGCTACACGTTGGCACCGCAAGCGACCCTTACGGAGATCGTGGAGGAAGTATTCCAGGCCCTCGCCTTCATCGCCGCCATGTCCTCCGAGCTCGGCTTCGACCCGGATCGCATTTACGTCGGCGGCTGGTCGGCCGGGGGCCATCTGGCGACGCTGTCCGCGAACCTGCCGATGGTGCGCGGCGTCATCTCGATCAGCGGAATTTTCGATCTCGAACCAATCGCCGAAACATACATCAACGACGAACTCAGACTGCAGCAATCGGAAATCGAGACGCTCGCACCGTCGAGAAACTTGCCGGTGCGCCCGATTCCGGTTGCACTGTTCGTCGGCGGCGACGAGCTACCCGAATTGCAGCGCCAGTCTCGCGAATTCACGGAACGCGCATGCGCCGAGCATCTCCCTGTGACCATGATGACGCTCGCCGGCCGCAACCACTACACGATCATGGAGGAACTGGCAGCGCCTGACGGCATGCTCACAAGCGCGCTGATCAGAATGATACACGGCAGCGCAACAACGGGCTGATGGGGCAACTTCCATCGCAATGAAAGACGGAATCCGTATTGAGGCCTCCATCGCTGCGATGCTTGATTTACTCTGCGATCCCCGCATTCTCCAATTATGAAGCCAGGGCCAAAATCGGTGGAAAGATCGCCTGGTTCGGCAGCCGCCTATTCGACAGTACAACGCGCAAGCTTTCCGGCCGGTTCTTTGCCCGTCTCAAGGAGATCCTCGAGAACGAAAGCGCCGCGCATTTAGGCTGACGCCAAACACGCACGAATGCGGAAGCCGCGGACCGCGCATTCCCTCGCAGGCCTGGCAGCAGGAAAATCATTATGTTGGGATGGTGCCCCCGGAGAGACTCGAACTCCCGACCCTCTGATTACAAATCGGACAGGTCGATACTTAGTATTTTGTTTTTATTAATTTTTTTTATTTTGATAAACTGGTGTGTGCAATTCTGTGTGTGGAAAACAGGCATCGCGGACGAATAGCCACGCCGAGATTGGTACCAAATGCTGAAGGCAAGTTTGAGAGTGTGCTATGTTCTAGAGAATGGAAAAATCCGAGCTTCTGGCGATACCTCCTAATGCTGCGCGCCTCCTCTTAAGACATGGCGGCGTTCACCTCTGCCGCCCGCTTCGCTCGGCGGAGTTTATCAAATTCGCCAAAGCACGAGGCATTTCCATCGACGCAGCTCGACTTTTACGATTTGAACGGCTGGGTATCTTTTCCCCTCTGTTTCGAGTGTACAGTTCAAACGCAAGAAAGCCATTGGAGCTGCCACTCACAACCAATCGATGGTTTACGCAAGGATACGCGACGGACACCACGCAAGGCCAGCCTCACGCCATACCGAAGAAGAACAGCCAAGATAGCGAAGCCTATTACTCACGATTTCAAATCGCCTCCCTAATCTTCACGGTTGACCAATTTACAGCGTCAGTCAGCCTTGACAGCTTTCTCGATGATGACGGATTGAACAAGGAGGCGTGGCTCGCCCGCGGCGCAGAATTCGAAAAATTCGGGGGTCTTCTTATTCAACAAGGAGGGACTGGAAAGGAGTTCCGGCCCGCCATCGACCTGCTGTGTCAATTTATCTCGGATCGCTATTTCCCGCATACACGAAGCAACCAGCGCACGAGAATCGTTTCCGATGGCGGATTTTCTTCCGACCAATGGATGACCATCAATGGGGTTGCCTGGAATTGGGGAGATTATGCGCAAGCGTGGGACCCGAGCCGCACGAAGCGGGTATTTAAACTCACCCCTGAGAAGCTGAAGCACGCATTTGAAACCCTCGCCTTTCAACAGTGTCAACTCGATCCACTGGAGCGCTGGTACCAGCTGTTGCAATTTATTTCGCCTCGCGAGCGAGATCGGCTGAAGCACAAGGCACTTGCCGCAGAGACCATTCGAAGCGGCGCATTCATGCTGCGCCTATTGTACCAAGACCTATATGGCAAAGAGCTTTCGCATCCCAACGAAGTGAGCTCGACAGTGATAACTCATGTGCCGGAACTTGCAGTTCGCGCTGACGCCCGCAGGCATATGGAGTTTGTGGTCAATCGGTTCGATTTGAATCCCGCCCCTAAGCTCACGCTTTTTGTAGAAGGAGCCAGCGAAGAAGCCGCGATTAGAGCAATCTTCGAACATTATTTCGGCGCACCCCCAGGTACACATCAGATTGAGATCGTGGATTTATGCGGCGTTGACACAGCCACCGGCGGCCGAAAAGAAGATCGCTTTCGCGCCATATTGCGTTTGGTCGATTACCTGCATCACCATCAAACGTTTACGTTTCTGATCCTCGACGACGAGAACAACGCACGGAAATTGAAGGAAGCAGCCAAGGGCTTAGCATCAACGCTTCACGCCAGCCGCCATGCGACGCGCCCCGAATACATCAAGATCTGGCGCACGTCGTTTGAGTTCGACAATTTTTCAGCGACCGAAATCGCAAAAGCCATGACAACGCTAGCGCATGGCGTTGTTTTCAAGACTGACGAAGTGGCGGCGTGCAAGAAAGCGAAAAACCCAGGTGCGGAGCTTTCAACTCTTTACAACACACGAACGAATGCCGGTCTCAACAAGATCGACCTCGCCTTGCAACTGGTTGATATGATTTTTGACACCGCCAGCCACAAGGCGCCCACTAACCGACCTCTGATAAGGACGCTGGAGCGCGTAGTTCGCCTCGCTGCGCTAAACCCCTTTCCGACCATGGAAGAAAGCTGGGAACGCAATCAGGCCTCGAAATATCTGGGCAAGAAGCGAACCCAGGTGAAGACCAAACCTCAGAAATAACCTCGAAACTGAACAGTTTTCGCTCGCGGCAATTTTGAAATTGGTGCCGATCGGCGCTCCCCTTCGGGGAGGTAACTGCAATCTTACAACTCACAGTTAGCTACTTCTTTCCCCATCAGCGACCACCACCAAGCACCAAATATGCATGGCGGTCTGAAAGTCGGCGCGCGGCACAAGCTAGCTTCAGATATGGCGGTTATATCTGCGGAATTGGGTTGTTACATGAAAGTTACATGAGTTAGCTCTAGGAGATATCATCCTCTCTAAACCGTTGAATTATATGGTGGGCGGTACAAGGTTCGAACTTGTGACCCCTTCCATGTCAACGGCTCCAGGCGGATTTTTCGATCAAGTAAATTCTCTGTAAATATATGTTTTAGCTTATCATTTTTTCTATTTTTGTTTTCTAATATTGTATTTTTCATGTAACATTTGTGGATAAATCGTTACATGAGCGTTACATGAGATGCCAAATATTTTTATTACTGATACTTTTGTTTATACTGCAAAATGCCCACCGGAAAAAGACCAGGAAATTTTCTGGGATCATCCGAAGGGACCAGATGGACGAATCCGCAACGGAGCCGTGCCGGGTTTAGGCCTGCGCGTTACCGCGAACGGGATCAAGTCCTTTGTCCATGCCTACACCTTTCGCGGCAGGAGGAAACGGAAGGTGCTTGGCTCGATCAACATTATGGACATCGCCTCAGCGCGGCTTGCGGTCAATCAACGGCTGCAACAGTTGGCGGCAGGTGAAAACCCGGACATCGACGGCGCGGGTCTGGACAGAGCTGACCTGCTGACGGTTCGGGATATCATAGACCTATACTGGGAAAAGCGGATGTCCGGGCTCTCGGAATCTCACCAGTACCAGTTCGCGCTTCATGTCGCCGCCTGGCACAAGCGCCCTCCCCGACTGCAAACCCGCAGAGGCCGGAATGTAAGCAAATCCTATGTGGATTTCGGGACCATGTTTGCCGATCGGGATTTTGCCTCGATCAAGCCGCTCGATATCGAGCGCTTCACAAGCCAGTTCCAGTCGCCGCACAGCCATAACAGCGCTCTGAAGCTCACCGCCGCCCTCTACAACTGGGCGATCCGCATGCAGGTGGTGGATATGCGCAACCCCTGCGATCCTATCCGGGAACGCAAGGTTGTCCGCCAACGGCGAAACTATTCGACCGAGCAGATCGAACGGATTGCGCATCACATATTTAATCCGGTGCTGGAATGCCTGCCGGAAATCACCGGGCCGGACGGCACAGCCCGGCGCGACGCAGGCCTGCGCAAGGCTCACGTGGCTGTTGCCAATGACCAGATGACCGAGCTCTGCAACTTCATGGGAATTCTGCTGCTGACAATGGCGCGACCCAACGAACTGCAGAAAGCCGAGTTCGCGCATTTCGATCTTGAACAACTGATCTGGCACAAGCACAATACCAAAGGCATCAAGCTGTCTCGTGCGACATACGAATACGCCTATCGCTCGGTGCCTATCCACCCTCGGGTCGCTTCAATGATCCGATCCCAAAGGGCACGCTGGCCTGCCAGCGCCCTCGTCTTCCCATCCCATGCGGACCTATCGAAACCACGGGACAATTTTCGGAAAGGGCTGGCAAGGTTCAAGAGCCTGCCCGGCGTGCCAGCGCATTTCCAGCTTTACGACCTGAAACGGATCGCGATCTCGCTTATGCTGACGGGATACGGCGTCTCCCGTGAAGCCGTGTCGCACTACGTCGATCACAAGGGGAACCTGGAAACCACCATGATCTACGATCTCGGCCTGGTGGATCCGCTCCGGCCCGTCACCGAGAAGCTGGGCGACATTTTAGGCGTGTAATCGTTGACCGGCTTAACGGGCCTGTGCGTCAATAATAGCCGGACGCCCTCCCCGGCTTCGCCTGCATCCATCCACCAATGAAAGATAGGAACATGGACAGCATCCCTGCTGTGGTGCTGACGCAATCACAGCTTCGCAAGATGATCGACACCGCATGTGAACGGGCAGCGGAACTGGCGGTCAATCGGCTCCGTTCAGACCTTGCCCGTACACCGGAACAGGAAACACTCGACCGCCTGAGACAGTATCTCGCCGATCCGTCGTCCTCAACAAACCCGACTGAGGAATGGGCGCACAGTGGCATAATCCGGGAAATACAACTGACCCCGCGCGGCAAACCAAAATCGGTCGCGTGGTTCATGAAATTCCAGCGGGATTCAGGGCTGATGGACTGCACGACAAGGAAAAGCCCCGTTCACGGCCGCCGCAAAGAATGGACTTTCGCGGATATCCGCATGGCCTGGCAGGTGTATTATTCCCGCCGAACTCAACAGTCCGAGAACTACTCCTAATCCGAGCTCTCGCCGAGGAATTTCGGAAAACGCCCGGCCAGATAACCACTTGGTTCTCTTTTCGGTTAGCCGCGGACCAAAATCTTGTCTCCCTACAAAGGCGTACCATCAGCCGTACAAGGTTCGGCTGGGAGAGTCGACGAGACTATACGCGTCCCCTCCATCCGCACCTCTCCCGCCTTTGGCAAATATGCTCCAGCCGGAGGCTCTGAAGACGTGATTTCCACGGTGTAGTAGGTGAAGCCTGAGCACGTACTGCCAATGGGGCGGACGTCAATATCAGTCAGCAATTTGCCGCGAAGCCCAAGGGCACTCAAAGTGTCCTCGGCTTGTCTAATGCGCAACCCCACCAGATTTGGAACAGCCACACCCGGATCACCAGAGACCTGCAAGTAAACCACTTCCTTCGTAGCATCGACGTATGTTTCTTCTGGCGGGATTGAAGCGGCGACAGTACCCTTTGGTACGCCAAGCACCTGCGTAACCGTTTGCTCAACTGTAAATCCCTGCGCTTCTAGCTCGTCTGTGACAGTTTCCACCTTTCGTCCGGTGATTCCGACGGGGATCATGAGACCTTGTGAAACACGAACGTAAACTGCGCCTTGTTCGCCCATATCGGCTCCCGGTGAAGGAATTTGGAGGAACACACGACCAAGCGGTTCAACAGCTTCCACCTGCTGAACCACGAGGGAGAATTCCGCATTGCTAAACTCCGTGTTGATTTCTTCCAGAGTTTTTCCACGCAAATCAGGAGCAGGATCCGCGATCGCGGGTCCTGCCGCCAAGATTACGACGAAAAGGAGCAAACGTTTTAACATCGTCAATTCTCCAGAATGCTAAGCGCAAGATTCTTTTCAGCACCGAACTCATAGTCCAGCCTACGATCAACTAGACCATCCTTGCGCGCTCGGAGCGCATAGACTCGCGGCGGATATAGGAAGCGGCCTTCAACCAATTGCTTGGGCGCGGGCAGTCGTAAATTCGCAATCTGGCCATCGACCGACAGCTCCAGCGATGGGATCCCTTCTTTATCGAGGCCAAATGCATGGTCTCGCCCGAAGAGCGCATAAAGCGGCTCGAAACGAGTGGAGGTCTCTCCTCGGGCATAGAGCAAGGCCTGGGTATACCTGTCCTCGAAGCGAGGCCCGGTAATGCCGTCCTCAAGGTCCCAGGTATTTCGTTTCAAATGCAAAAGAACAGTCGCCACATTTTCCGCTAGGTACGGATTGTTGCCAAGGACCGACAAATGATCTCGGCCCGCACGCCCTTGAGCAATATCTTCAGCCGCACCAAGGGCTGTAACTTGGCCGTAGATGCGGTATTGCGAGGCTAGCGCGAGCGTGGTCGCGTCGATCAAGCGATCAATAATCTCTTTGCCCGCGTTGTAAGTCGGAAGCCCGGCTACCGCTTCTAGCGTCTCGGCAAATTTCTCTGGATCCTTGTCATAGATATCCCCGAGTTGGGCCACCACGTTCATCCAGTCCAAGACATCCAACAACACGCCTGTCGCAAGTACGGCGCGAGAGTGCTTTGCTGCTAGCGTTGCGGGGCTCTGGCCGGGCAGGCAGACAAGTCCGCGAATGTTTTGATACCGTCCATCTTCTGCTGCACAGTTCGGTTCAATGGCGCCATCCGCGATGAGCGACATGATCTGCTCAAGCTCACTCACCGCGTAAATGTCCGAAGCGAGCAAATAAAAACGCGCTTCTTCGGAAAGGTTGTTTCGAGCGGCCCAGTCTTCCACAATGCGCGTTGCAGGATTGGCAACATTGTTCCGAAACAACGTGTCAAAGTCGTGCCATTTGTTCGCATCTTCCTCCAAGGCAGCCGTTAGGCTTCCGTCCGAAGCAACACTGACTGGGTCAAGTGAAATTGAAAGATCCAGAAAATTGTTAAACCCGGATACCGACGTCATACTGTCGAGCGCAACGGTAACCTCGTTCATACATTCCCGCGCTTGTGGCGCGCGCGCATCGGCAACCCTGCGGATAGCGGCAAAATTCTGGAAGCGGAGGGTTTCCGGTGAAACGTATCCATTTTGGAGAGCATATGCATAGACCGAGAAACAAGACCGCCAAGGAGACCAGATTACCTGTTTAAGATTGTCTGATATTCTGCGCTGCTCAATCTCCATGCGGTTGAGACGGCCATCAAGTTCCACATAGATAGTTTCGAGCTGCTCTGAGAGCGCGACGATAGCATCAAATATTTTTTGTTGGTTTTCCTGAATTGTCGCCAATTGTTGATTGACGATTTCGAACTGCTCCTGCAGATATTTCATCATGATTTTGAAACGCTCAGCATCCGGATCAGACTTTTTTGCGAAAATTCCGGTTATTGATGCTACTGCGCCAAGATAGTCTCCAGCCATAAAGCCAATGTAGGCGTTTACAGCCGCACCGGCGACTTCCAATGCCTTCTGTCCATCTTCCCCGATATCGATATCCAGGTTTGAGGCAATGGCGGAAACATCATTGATTCCCTTTAGTATATCCCCCGCCAGCAAAACATTTTCCTTGATGCGTGCGTCCGTTTCGAAACGCTCGATCATAGCCGCCTTCACATCTTTGGGATCGCAGTCAGGCTTGTCTTCGGGACAGATAATTCGCCGGTCCATCAGGCCCGACCGGAGTGCGTCGGCTTTCTCTGCGGAGCTCAATCCCGAGAACATGAAATCTGCGATGAGGTCCTGATTTGCGCCTAGCGTATCGATTTTTTGATCCAGGACCACCACATGCTCCCGCAATGCAGTTACATCAGTCTGGATTGTCGCTATCAGTTCCCCCTGTGTCTGCAGACGATCTTGTACTCTTTTCGTGCTATCGCGCACTTCGACCACGAAATCAGTGAACCGCCGATCCTGATCTGCGACCGTGCCGGCGGTCTGGACGAGCAACTCAAACTCGGTAGCATCAACGTTTGCAGCAAACGCCTCAAGGGCACCGACGGCCACGTCTAGAAGCGCATCGTCGCCTGACGCATTTGCCCTGGCCTTGATATCCCTGAGAAATTGATCTCTCTCGCGAATAACGCGCCCAATACGACCGGGGTCAGAAAGAAGTTCTTGAGCTGACGCGACTCCCGTCTCGGCCATCAGATCGGCAGAAAGTGCTGCTAAAAGGTGCCCAGAATTCTCTTTTCCACGTTCCTCGATCCAAAGGTCTGTCATTTCCAGGCTTGCTGACGACCCCGCGGCGAGCAGAACGAGCGGCAAGGCTCCGCCGGTGTAAATCGTTCCCAGTGCGAAGCCTGCACCAACAACGGCCTTTGCCATTTTGGTTCCGGTCGAAGCGCCGCTATAGAAATTCTTAGTGAGCTGGTACCGGGCAAGCGCTCTCTCAATTTCCGCGCTGCGCTGCTCAGGCGTGAGTTGCGAAGGTGGAATCGTGATCGATTCATGCCTCAGGTACGCCTTCGCTACAGACCCACCGAGACGCGTTGAGATCTTTACCGCCTCAGCCGGTGCTATGGAATCGGCATGGGCGTCTCCAAGCGCGCAAACCAGGAATGGAAAAGCAAATATCAGTGCTGGTACCGGCCTCACGGAGCTTCTCCCCTCGCAATAAGAAAGTCCTGCATACCCCTGCCCATGATGTCGGAGAACAAGAGAGGATGTCAAATTTCTATTTTGGAAGGCTATTATGATATTCGGAAGGACTCACTAGACGAGTCGCATCCTTTTCTAATGGAAGCGCATCTAGACCCTAAAAGTAGTCAAATCATCAATTCCAAGAGCCACTAAGCGACTGGACCGTCCTATGCGGCACCTATGCCGCCAATGATCCATTTGCCCTTCCAAAGCCAAGAGCGGGCCGCGCGGTCGGAGTCAAGGCCGAAGCCCGCGAAGCGGGGGCCGAAGGGCCGCCTTTACGCCGTCCGAAGGCCTGCATTAATCCCCGAAGGGCAATTGACCTTCACCTGGTGAAAACGAATGAGCCGCCGCCGCGGCGAGTTTCTCAGTCGCGTTCAGGCGAAGAGCCCCGGAAGCGGGGCTCCATTGCTCAACGGTGGAGGAAGCCTATGCGGCGACTTTGGTGGCGAATACACATGGCTCAGCATCAGTCGGCGCCGCCAAAATGGGCCACCAGAAAGGAAATGCAGACCATCCGCGATCTCGTCCACCTTTTTGCTGCAGTAAGACCAGGGCGGGCTTTTTCCTAGGACTATCGAGCACTTTTGATCTAAGCGCTGTACCTAAGATCGACCGACCCGACTTGTCACCGGACTTGGTTCTATCGAGGTCGCGACCCGTCTCCGCCAATAACAGGAGCTTACCGTCGCCATCCTTTTCCGCATAATAGTCAATCAAGCCACGCATGGCGTCCCACTCGAACTCGACGTTGTCGAACTCCATGCTCTTTTCCATCAAGGCAATAAGTTCGAACGCAAAGTCACGGGTAATCGGAATGAATTCTCCGCTGTCTCTCCACTCCGTCAAGATCAGCTTATCCAGCTCTGACTGGATTCTGGCCATTGTCTTGCCTCCTCGCGTTTGAAAATCGGACGGAAGCAACATTGTGCTCGGAGACACGGAGACGACATTGCTCAGCAGAACTTTGTTGGGCGCACAGGGGCGAACTCGTTGCGTCGCATCCGATTGCAGAAACACTACACCTTGCTCGTGCGCGCCGGATTCAAAAGCGTTGCGAAGGGAATTCTCAAACTCGTTGATCGAGTAGAGGCGATCATACACCCTGCGTGAAGTGTACAGTCGGGTTACGGCGAGGTCCGCTCGATCTCTGGCACCATACATGCGTGAATGTTGCAGAACAGTATCCGCCTGCATGGTACGAGGATTTCGTCCGTAATAGAATGAGATGAGATTAGGGATCGTAATTCCTCGGTCGAGAATGTTTCCGCCAACGAAGATATTATATGGCGTCCGGAGCTTTAACTCAGACTTGCTATCCAAGAGGCTGAGAACGTCATTGTCAGAATTCACTTTCTCCACGACGACATCGTCGTATTTGAGCGCATCAATAAAAACCTCAAAAGCCTCTTCGCGATCGGGCATTTCAGAGTGATAGGCGGTTACGGACCGCTCTAGATCGTCGAATGCAGCGTCAAACATATTCCGAAGCTGGGAAGGATCTGACTCTGCGGTTTTCCTGATTCCTTGGAAAATCCAGTCAATCACCTGGTCCTGCCAAGCGTGCGCGGCCCGCTTCACATCATTATGAATGACCATCGCATATTTCTTTTCCTTCTCACCGCTCTCCTGCTGCTGCCACTGGCGGACGCCTGCGGCGACGATGAAAGTGATGATCGAGCGACGAAGCCCCTCCGTATTGGGACTTTGGAGGACCCCATCTTCATTGATGCGGCGGCGGTCGATTTTACGAAGGGCGTCCTGCTCGTTTTCAGTCACTTCTACGTGAAGAAAGTGGCGAGGATCATTCTCATCGAAAGACCCGAAATAATCGTCTCCTCCGACATATCCGCCGTGTATTGGTAGCAGTTTGGTGAAAGCCGGACGCTTGGGCTTGAAAACAAAGCTAGCGGCTGCGCTATCGTCATATTCGGCAGGCTGGAGATACAGAGAGTAAGGCGTAGCAGTAACCTGCAAGTATGCCAGTTGGTCACTCATATCGCGCAGCACGTCGATCTGGCCAGCAATAGTTCCTTGCGAGACGTCGGGGTCCCCCCGTTTGGTAGTGAAACGGATGCTTGCGAGATCTGCCTCGTCATCAATAATGAGAACTTTCCGCTTCTGCAGGCCTTCTTGGTTATCCATAAACTCAACGAGACGGCTCAGATTCTGCGACTGCTTCTTCGCTACGATAACGATTTTCCGCCGCAGTTCACTGCGTGTGACCTTCCCCGGCAGATGCATGATATCCCACACCAAGAGCTCGTCCTCCTCAATGAACTCTTCAAAATCCGTTTCGAGGCGAGATATTGTTTGGGCCGAAAGCGTTTTTGTTCCTTTAGTCAGCACAAGCGCGATATCGAATCCTTGATCGAAGGCCGCAGCGATGACGCCCACGAACGCCCGCGTCTTACCCGACTGAATCTTACCAAGGAGGATGCCTGGGCGACTGTCGGAGGTAACAGAGGTCTCCAGTTCACCAACGACATCTGCAATGCATTGCGCCAACTCATCGTTGTCGTCGCGAAAACTTTTTAAACGAGGATAGAAGGTCGAGCCGTTATGTAAGCCGTCTAGGCGACGATTATTACGACGCATCCATGCACGAACTTGAGAGAGCCGAAAAATCGGACCAGATGCGAGCTCTTCGATGGGCTGAGGGAAATCGTCTGCTCGCGCCCGCCAATTGACAACAGCCTGCCTGGAAACCCCCGCCAACTCTGCAATCTCGTTTATTCCGACAATATCTTTCTTCATATCTCTATCCAATATTTGTTTACGATGTACACGAATGATATCACTTGTATGGTGACGTCGTCAACGCGAATAGATGCTACGTAGTTACGAATCAACACAGACGCAAGCTGGCCGCGGGGTTATTGCGGGCCTGACTTGATTGAATCCGAAAGTTAGAATGACCGTAATTTTCCGGGCTTAGTAGCCGTCATCGAGAAAAGCTGAAGCCTTCTCGAGCGCTTGGGTCTCGTCTTTCAACTCGCATTCCCAAATGACCAGGGCTTCCCAACCCAGCTCTTCCAGCCTCGTTTGGCTTACGAGGTCACGGGCTCGATTTTTTTCGATCTTCTGTAGCCAGTATGCCGTATTGCTTTTCGGGACGCGGGCGCCTCGCTTGCAGCCGTGTCCGTGCCAAAAGCAACCGTGGACGAAAATCACCTTCTTTCGGGACGGAAAAACAATGTCTGGATTACCTGGCAAGTCTCGTCGATGAAGACGAAAACGATATCTCTGATGATGGAGAAGACGCCGAAGTTTGAGTTCGGGCGAAGTGTTCTTGCCCTTGACGGCTCTCATAGTCCGGCTGCGCGTCTCAGAAACCATTTCGCTCACTCCACGGGGGCAATGAAATGGCCAGACGTTTCAGCATACCTAAGTCGTAACTTCGATCTTCATGCTGGGGTCAGTTTCGAACTCTTCAACGATCTCATTGTATCGCTTCACAAGCTCAGCCACGGCAACGCGTCGGCCGTCAGCCGCAAATTTTCCCAACTCGTACAAATTAAGCGCAATGAACTGTTCGACTTCGAAAAGGTCGAGCCTCTCGCCGATCCCCGCGTTTTCGGCCAGCCCTTCACCAACAGCTAGCCCGCGCTGCGTAGTGACCAGCACTGGGCGATAGCCTTGGTCCAAGTTTTCTCGACACCGTTCTATGACGGCCTCGCCAGGGGACGTGGTCACATGAATGGCGACATCTCCAATAAAGAAATCGCCCGCACGACCGGTCTGTGCGTCTGATGTAGAAAAGCTATTATGAACGAAGGCGCCTTTCCCCAAAGCACAATCCAGTTTTGAACCGATAAGGTGCTGCATCACGCCGCCCACGTAATAAGTGCCAGTCATCGTTTTCTGGCGCTCTTCAGCTTGCTGAAGAACGTGGCGAACCACAGTACGCAAGCTCCTGGAAGCGTCGAGCCTGATCTTAAACGGCTTTGCTGAAAAGAACTCCTGTACACGCTGAATCCAGAATTCTTCGACTTCGTCTAGGTCAACGGGCCCCTTTGAAGCCAAATCGTTCAGGAATCCGACATACTTCTGCATGTTGCCGATACTTCCGCGACTGGTACGGCCTCCTTCGGCCGCAAGGACGCGGGTTATTTCGTGTCGCTTGAGGATGGACTGAACAGCACCTTTGCCCAAACCAAGAACTTGCCCACCACCGTCCGTGAGAAGCTGCTTCTCATCGAGAGGCAATCCCATTGTCTTGGCATGCTGTGTTGTCACAAGCGCAACGCACAAGGGACCCTTGCTCTTAAAGCTATTCTCTTTTGTGAACTTTGATAGGGCTTGTTTTAACGGAACGGCCATCATGCAGCCTTCCGTTTTTGCCCCTCGGTCTCTCGAAGGAGCGGCTCCAGGATGCTTTCGGAGAGAAAACGTACAACAGGAACTGCGACGCCATCCCCGGCGAGGTGATACGCCTCGTTGTAATTCGTCGGTAGCTCATATTCCTCTGGGAGTCCCATAAGCCTGGCGGCTTCTCTCGGCGAGAGAAGGCGAGAACGGATGCTTTTCCCTTTTACAAGCATGATGACTTGGCGGCTCGATCCGCCAGCTGGCGTTCTCAAACAACCAGCTACATCGTCAAAACGAATTTCAGCGCGCTGCACCCTGTTGCCATTCTCGTCCAATCGAGTTCGTCGATAGATACTACCAACCACACGTCTTCCTGCTTTTGATGCGGCGTCTACTTTTGCCCGGTTTACCGGCGACATCATACCCAGAAGACGTTCAGTTTCCTCCGGCGTATGCCAACGGACACCTTCGGGCTTATCTTCAATAAGATCAGCCAATACGCTGTTTCGTGCAGGAACCTGAGGTAGTTTCCACCAAAGCCAGGTCTGTTTGGTACTGTTGCTCAAGCCCTGATACGCCTCCAAGAGCTTAGGCGTATGCCATTTCTTTAGATGGCTGTTGCTGATGATATCGGCTGGCGCCTGTAGGCTGGAATGAACTCCCACGATGAATAAACGCGGACGTGACTGCGGTAGAAAATCGACAGCGTCGATGACCATAGCGCCAAACTTGTAGTCTGCATCCGCCAAAGCGTCGCAAATCGCGGAAAAATCCTTACCGCCATGGGATGTCAGCGCTCCACAAACGTTCTCAAGCGCGACAATTTTTGGAGCGCGTTTTTCTTCGCCGAGTTGCTTGATCAAATTCCAGAATGGCCAGAACGTGCCTGATCTCTCTCCCTTGAGACCAGCGCCAGCCCCTGCAAGCGATAAGTCCTGACAAGGAAAGGACGCCCAAATCAGATCTGCCGCATCGGGAAGATCCTGCGTTGTGAGCTTTGCCACATCTCCGACTTTCAGAGATTCTTTGCCCCAATGATTGATGTAGCAACTAGCTTTCTTGTCATCGAAATCGTTTGAAAAAAGACACTGCCAACTAGACCCCAGACCTGCGCGAGCCATTCCTCCACCAGCGAAAAACTCATAAAACTTAAACATAATATTTCCTATTGCAGAGTCGCGGTTGTTCTTTATCTGCTTCTACTCGCGGCCGTCGGATATCGATACGAATCGGTGGGCTATCCCGCTAGTCAGCGATGTTAGCATAATGCCACGAATAGACGATGTTCTCAATATGTTCCAACCCTGCTCTCCGCTAAAAAAGCGTATGCGGTGAGATGAGGCTATGGGCGCGTCTGCTGGAGCGCCATGTCTTGATTAGAAACTTCACAGCTTTGATCCGTGCTGGGGGCTTTTGTCGATCTTCCTAGAACGGAAAGCGCAGCGCCATCGGCGGTGCGATCAGGGCCGAAGCGTATGCTGAGGCCTTCAGACATTGGCCATTGAGTCGAAGGTCGCGGAATGACCGCGGCAGCGGCCATTTCGCGTGCCTGAGCGAACTCGGCAGCGTCGAGACCGGTTAAAAGGGTAGCCGAGGGAGCGTCAGCGAAGCGACGCCGAAGGCGGGACGCGGGACCGACTGCCCCCGGCGAGACGCACCGTTTAGGCGGCACACAACCGGAATCTCATGGTATGATTTCAGAATTGGAAGATCAGTGAGAAAGTGAAGTTATGCCGGATATCAATATGGAGCACGCGATGGCGCTACCGGCGGGAGGGGTTAAACTTTTTAAGGTATTTGCCAGGATGGAGTACGCGCTGAAACGCGAGGATTACTTCACCAATCACAACAATAGGCTCAGCGTGGATTGGCAAAGATTCGCCAATGAACGGTTGGGAAATGGCTTCCTTACAAGGGTAAGGAACGAAAAACTTGCCCCCACGATACTAGCCCATCCGCCCCGGCGGCAAAGCGGCGCTGGCGGAACTTTTGAGTTTACCGAAATGCCCCCTCCAAACACCATCCAGGATTTCGTCTTCGCGGTATGCAGGGTGCGACATAACTTGTTTCATGGTGGCAAGTCTCATAATTCGATGAGCCTGAGAAACAGAAAACTCGTCAAAGAAGCCAACGTCATCTTGATTGAAATGCTTCAGGAATGCCCGACCATACGGGCTCATTTTGAGAACCCGTGACGTTGCAAATTCACAATCCTGTTCTTGCGTTTGAACTGAACGGCGCCTAAGCGCCGCTCAACCAGTTTGCAGCTTCAGACGCCTTGCTCGCTGCCGCAAACACAGCCTTCTTGTCGTTCTTCAGCACGGCCAGCCAGTTCTTGACGTAGCAGGCATGATCCGGACGCGGTTCCTGGCTGATACCGAGATCGCTGCAAAGGAAGGCCGCACCAAGTTCGGCTACGAGTTCTTCCATGGCGTAGCCTTCGGTACCGAAACGGCCGCTCATATCGCGCCCAAGACGTTTCTCGGCACCGGACCAGTGCACGAGCTCATGACACAGCGTGGCATAGAAGCCCTCGGCCGGTGACGTGGTTTCAGTCCCGGTGAAGCGCCGACGCTCCGGCATCCGGATCAGATCCAGAGAAGGGACATAGCAGGCAACGTCACCGCCCTCTTCGACGGTGGCTCCAGTCGCCTGAACGAACGCCTCGGCTTTGTCGATCGGATCGAAGCTCTCAGTTTCCGGGACTTCAGTTTCATCGATCGGATAACCATCGACCTGCGCTGCGTTGAAAACCCAGCTGGCACGGGCGAACATCCGCTCACCGGCTTCAGCCTGGCCGGTTTCTTCGTTCTGAATTTCGACATCGACGGTCTTGTAGAAAACGACGAGCGAGGCTTTCTCGCCTTTGCGGACCTGATAGTCAGCCTGCTGCCACTGGCGGTATGTGCCCCAGACGTTGGACGGATATTCGTGCTTCAGCGCCGAGACCCAGAGGCTCACGATATTGACGCCGTTATAGGGATTACGGGACGCAACGTTGACGGGACGAGCGAAGCATCCGCCCTTGCGGCGTATCCAGGGAAGCTGGAAGTCGCCTGCGGTTTCAATCGCATCGACAATGCGATCGGTGATTTCCTGATGAACATCGAACTTTGATGTGCGTGACATGATCTGTCTCCTTTTGCCGTTTGGAGACCGCGACCATCGCGGCCTTACGGCAGCCGGAGAGACAGGACAGACGGGGCCCTGCACCCCGCAGGGGCGTGCAAAGCGAAAGACGGCGAAGCCGTTGCAGGCGCACCGGATGTTCTGTCAGGAAGCCGGGAATAAGGCCGCTATGGTGCGGTCTACAGGCATCGGAGATTTTTCAGAGCGAACTCAGAGACTTCAGTTGAAAATTACTGTGAACGCGGAGATCGGAAGGGTCGCGCTTATAATAAATTCCGCCGAAAGTGGGCGCAACCTCAATATAAAGAAGATAATTTCCAGAAATGTAAGAATTCAGCAAATCCTCCCAAGATTTTTTACCAAGAATATATTGATAGGAAAAGGCCGTATACTCCTCAATGAAATTACGAATCTCATCCTCTGTCATTTCTTCGCTATCCCTCAACGCCTGGATAGCTGACAGCATCGTATATATTCTCTCATTCTTCACAGCCAGACTTCTTTCGAGTAGCTGCTTATCGTAATTGCCAGACGCGAGGATATTTTTGGCGGGCTCATACTCACGACCACATGCGTCAAGGAAAACATCCTTAAATCGTTCGAGGCTTTGCTCCTTCGACACTCGCTTTAACCATTCAGTTGAGCTACTGCTTTGCGCGGCCCGTTCAACTATATCTACTTCCAAAACCATCAAGCAACTATTCAACACTACATCATTCTTCTCTGCAGCAAATGCAGGGAATATAAATAACGAAATAGAAAAAATTATTATTGGTAATTTCACTCAAGCGTTTCCCATCTATAAAATCTTCCGACAGCGCGCTCATAGGCGTAGCTGCCCTCGCTGCGTTGCTTAATATCGGCGGCAATAGAAACTGACATTAACGGATTTTGAGTATTGTTTCCAGATTCTTTTACAAATTCGCCGGTGTGATTCAGCAATGCACCAGCTAAATCCAATTCAGCAAAAAACTTATAAGCTATTAATTCTTTATATTTACCGAGCTTAACCCATTGAAATATTTTTGGAAGCCCTTCTATTCCAGTTAGAGACACCATATTTTGGGACACTTGAGTAGCACGGTCAGTTCTGCCGTGGCTCGATGACTCGATTTTGTCGTACCAATCACCGTCAAGACTCCTGTCTGAGCGCTCTCCGAAGTTGAGGACCTGAAACTGATAGGGCCTCAACTCCATCGAAATCGTGATGATGTCTTCTTCTATCGGGCCATCCCCGCCGGTAGGAGTATCAGGCAAAGGTGGATCGGGTAATGGTGGTTCGGGCTCAGTCGGCGGCTCAACAACTTCACCGTAGATCACCGTCCCGTTCACTACCATGCTGCAAGTGGGGCAGCCCGACGGATTAGGTACGGGATCTGGATTAAGCGTGCCATAGAGCGGCCCGCCGTTAACAAATTCAAAGACGTCGCTTTGAATGAAAATTTCATTCGCGGTGGAGCGATCATTTCCGTACGTCACACTCCCTCCGAGAATATTCACCCGATCGAAGTCCGCGAAGCTACCGTTATATTCCACAGCAACTGATTGGCCGCCGCCGCGTATCGACAACTCTCCGGTACCGCTTAGGAGCGCGTTTTGGGATATTGCGAAGTCTCGTCCCGGCGCCGTTTGATCCTCGTCCGGCGTTGCATCACCTTTGTTCAAGGTGAAAATCAAATCGGCTGAACCAAACTCGTAAACTGCGCTGGTTGCGCCGTTCTGAGGTACAATAGCGATATTGGGCGCGGTAAACGCCAGGCTTCCCCCAGTTACATTCATCTCGTTGATAACCAGACGGGAAGAGACAGTGTGTGAAACGATCTCTTCGACACCGGACTGCGTGAGATCCATGACTGTTTGGACAGCCGGTATATCGACCTGAACGTCCAAAGGTTGCCCAAGAGATTGAACGCTAAGAAAGTAAGGTGAAAGCTGACGATCGATAAGGTCTGTAGTGGTGAACTCAGAGCCCGTCAGATGAAGGATCCCGGCCTCAAGGGAGTTGAAGGTATTCACAATTCTTGAGTACTGCTCTATCCCGGCAATTCCATCGAGAATTACGTTTGAACCGCCAGACAGGATTGCAGATACGTCAGCGTCAGAGATGAAGCTGTAGAGATGGGGACGCGCTACATTATTTGGGAATGAGAGCGGTTCCAGGATTTCATCATAATGATAAATTATGAGATAATCTGGATCGAATAATACCGTCCCCCCCGATCCGTGCGGTGCTGCGGCGCTAATTTGCACAGAAGCGATATCAATACGGTTTCTACCTGAGACTTCCACAAACCCACCATCGCCGGTCTCGCTGCCACCCTGAGCTTGGATTTCGCCGGCGAAACGAGTGGTATTATCCGCCCATACGACAACCTTGCCGCCATCTCCCGCCCTGGTCGCGGACGCATTGATTGTGCTGTTTTCATCGACGGTGACAGCAGTTGCTGTTTCAAGACCTTGCTCTTCAAGGGAAAGGCCATAGCGCGCCAGCATTTCAGGATCGGCATTTCCACCCTGAACATCGCCCCCGACAAGCACAGTCCCGCCCCCGGCCGAGCCATTGGCATTCATATCAGCTCCCGTCAGGCCGATGATCTCACCAACAATTGCAATATCGCCACCCACCTCGCCGGTATCGCGCCCTTGCGCTGAAAGTGTCCCCGATACCCGGGCACGCTGATCCGGCGCGTCTACAGCCTTCGAAGAAGCGGTTTGAGTGCCCAAGACAATCTTACCGGCCTTCACACCGACGCTATTGGCTTCGATGACACCGTCATTGTTGATGACGTGATCCACGATGCGTCTTGCCGAAGTCGCGGTAAGCGCGACAGTTCCGCCGTTCGCGCTTAAAGTGCCCTGATTGTCGACCAAAGCGCTCATGGTTTGCCCGGTCGCCAGATCGATGACCTCATCGGCGATTTCGTCATCAATCTTCAGCTTCACCAGGCTGTCGCCGTAGAGATCGAGCGTGAACTCGTTTGCAGATGCGGCTGCCACCGTGCCAAGGCGCGCAGACACAATGCCGCTGTTGCGCACGCCCGGCGCAACAAGCGCAGTAATGCCGCCCTCGCGAGCCGTGATCAAACCTTCATTGATGACGGATGCGGACGGATTGCCGGGCTTGCTGAATTCGTAGTTGCCCGACATGAATTCGGCATTGGCGATGTCACTGGTTGTGGCAACGAGGCCGCCGACATCAATCGTGCTGCCCGCGCCAAACAGAATGCCGTCCGGATTGACGAGCATGACGGTTCCGTTTGCGCTCATGCCGCCGTAGATCTTCGACGGCTCGCCTCCATAGACGCGATTTAGGATGACAGATTCCATATCGGGCTGAACGAACTCGACGTTGTGATCCGCAGAAATGCTGAAGTCGCGCCAGTCGATGATTGCTTTGGCGGACCTCTGGTTCACAACAGTGCTGTGATCATCCGGGCGTGACACGCTGGCTTCACCTGCGGCGATGATTTCACCGCCCGGCCCCTCGGCCAGCGCGACAGAAGACAAGACAGTCGCCAGGGCGGTTGTCGCCAGCAGAGCTTTATGTCGAATGATCATCTCTGCTTCCTCTAATGCCGCGCCGTGAGACTGAAGCCGAACCGCCAGGCATCGACGCTTGCCGGGCCGGACAGTTTGTGCCCGATTTCGATATCGCCGGATAGATGCTCTCCCCAGGCCAGTCTCAGGCCAGCCCCCACACTCGATGCATCGTCTGCTGCGGGCGTTCCGACGCCGGGGGCCATGCGCCAGACCCTGCCATAATCAGAGAAGGCGTAAACTTGGGATTGCGAGAGCCCAAGATCGGTCCAGTCCACATTGTAACGAAGCTCGCCAAGCAGCTTCACGCAGTGGTCGCCAGAAAGGACGGACGGATCGAAAGCGCGACCAAACGCGCTGCCGCCATAGGTACACTCTTCCGACGAGAGAAGGGGCGTCCCTGAAATCTGGCCGTCGATGCGGCCAAATGCAGACCAACCGTCGCTAAGAGGTTGGGATCGGCTGCCGGACAGCTCGATCTTGGTGAAGTCAACGCGCCCGTTCGAGCGGGAAGCAAGCGGATTTTCGTTTTTCGTGCTGCCCAAGCCTTCAATGCCCTGGCTGTAAGTCGCTTCAAGTCGGGAAATGCCGTTGAAGCGATCAAACTGATCGTACCGAAAACCCAGACGAATCCCTCTGAGCCGATCCTCGTTGAAGGCCGCGCCCAAGGCATCAGAACGGTACGCACGAGCGAAAACAGTGCCGGTCAGCCACAGATTGTGCGAACGGCTTCTGATCAGCGGATAAGTGAGATCAGCCGAGAGGCTGATGCTCTCACTGCCGAATTCCAGGGTTCGCAGCGCTTCCGTGCCAGGTTCGCCAGTGTCGTAAGAAAACTGAACCCCGGCGGTCAGCCCTTCGGCATTGAGAACCTTTTCCGCGCGAATTTCGGCGTACTGGAGTTCTTCAAACTCGGCCGATCCTGCCCATCTCGCGCTGAAGCGTTCTTGATGCTTCAGCAGATTGCTGGCCGTACCCGACGCCGACAGCTGGTAAGGCCCGCGCCCCTCGGTGCCCTTGTTATCGACGGAGGCCGAAAACCCCGTCGCCTTGTAACTTGAACTGACAATCAGCCTGGCGGCACCGGCATTTTGTTCTGATGGTTCCAGCGTCGTTTCGAAGGAGAGGCCGGGCAAGTCGTTCGCCAGAAGGAGATAGCGCTCCAGGACGGCGATATTGAGCGGTCGCGATGCGGTTATCCGCGCCGAGTAGGTGGAAAAGACATCCTCGAAAGCCGCCACCTCGGCGGGCCAGACAACCTCATCGATATAGCCTTCGATGATCTCGATGCGCACGACAGCGCCATTGGGATCAAGTTCCTGAGGCGGCACGATCGCACGGGTCAGGATGTATCCGTCTTCGCTGTATTTCCCGGTAATTGCGGCGGCAAGTTCATAGACCGTCTGAAGATTTGTCTCGCCCGAAACGCCTTTCGCTAGCGCTTCCAGTTCGTCACTCCCATAGACAGAATTACCCGAGAAAACGAACCGATTGACGGTCAATTTGATCTGATCGGCCGATGCGGGCGGATTAGTCGATTCAAGCTGAAGAGAGGCAGAAGGCGGCTGAACAGTTGCCGGTTGTTCGGTTTCAAACCGATCCGCAATATGGCTGCCGCTTTCAGGAGAAGGTACGGTTTGACCCAATGCCGATGAGGCCGAAAAAAGACAAAGACCACCCGCACAGGCGGCAATAAACGGCCGCATTCCCCAAACCCCATGGAAAGCCATTAAGCAACGAGTTAACAAAACGATAATGGCTTCAGGAATCAACCCTTCATCTGCCTGTATAGGCATGTTTGCGTCAATAATTCTGGCGACCACACAGGTCATGGCCGAAGACATCGGCGCATGGCAATATGGGTGCGAAGCTGACCGCTGCTCACTTGCTCAGGCCGCGTCCTCTGCGGACAACCGTACCGCTGTGAAGATCAACATCGTGAGAAGAGACAAGGGGCTGTTCGCGCTTATCGTCACGCCTTTGGGGATCAGCCTGCCCGGTGGCATTCTTATGCGCGTCGATCAGGGCCCGGAGGAACGCGCTGTCTTTGCGACCTGCAACATCGGAGGCTGCTTTTCGGCAGTGCCACTCGACGCCAATCGCCTGGCGCGCTGGAAGCGAGGGGTCACATTACGGATCAGCTACGTGGATGGCAGCGGCAGTAAAATCGAGAATGAGCTTTCGCTGGACGGTGTCACCGCCGGGCTTCAGCGCCTTGAAAATGGCGACTGAAGTACCCCGATCCAAAGACATTGCTATTCCCCGGCATGCGGACAAAAAAAGAGGCCTCATTTCGAGGCCTCTGTTGCGGGTTTGATCTTTCGGACCACGGTTCGTCCGTTCACCAGCGGGCTGTAATTGACCGCCAGGTTCAGGCCTTCCTTGTCCTTATGCGCCCAGGCCACACCGATCTTGGTCCAGCGGGCGTTCTCACCATCGCCAACCACATGGAAGACTTCGTGGGTGGGTGCTTTGATTTGTTTCTGTTTCATCGTCGTTCTCCTTTTCGTTTGTCCTCAGCGCCTTTCGCTTCGGTCGTGAAAGCAACGGGCCAGCCGCGCCCAAGCTGACCTGCAAGACCTTTCTCGGGAGACCGCCTGCGGCGGAAAGGTCTTGCGGGGCAGCTGCGGCTGGCCATTTTCACGAGATACCGAACGCGATTGGTCTGAGACATCGGGAAGGGACGAGAAGGGGCATGACAGAACCAAAGCCCCCTGCCCGGGACTTGCTCCTGGCGACTGTGAAGCCCGCATCCTGATCGTGGCCTGCGCAAAAAAGGACTGCGCCTGAACCGGTCGATACGCCCGCGAACGGTCATGCCGTCCGCCAAACCCGCCGGGGCCTGAAACAGGCTCTCGTCATACGTCCGACAAATGCCGGGGTCCGGCCTGGCGGGCCGTCACTCAACGATACCATCGGGGAGTGACGGCATCGCCGTATATCCAGCGCTCACGGGGTTTTCCGGAAGGGATTGCAGGTGACGGGTGCGTGACCTCGAGAACACACACCCTTGTCATTTTACGCGGATTCGGCTGGCGCGATTTTCATCAACTGAGCGAAAATGCCCTCGATCGCGCAAACGGCCGATCGATCTTCAATCCCGTTTTACAGCCAAAGGAGAGCACAATGATTGCTCAAGCACGACCGCCGCCACGCGGCGAAACAATTGGCATGCAGAGCCCACAGGTTCGAATGCCGGGCGCCCATCAGGGCGAGCCAATGGGGGCCGACTGACCGTCGGTTCAAGGGAGGCTCTACCGCTATGAAAGGATTTCAGAACACGTCCAGGCCCTGACCGCGGACAGTGTCTGCGGGTTGCGGATTCTACGGAACCGCAACGGCCATCAACACTCACCGATCTTGAAAAAGAGGAATGAGCACGATGGACGATCTGACCATGGATCTGGTCCGGCTGTGCCGTCGCAATCGCGACGGGTCACACGGGACCCAAACAAACCGAAAACGCGGCCTGACCGCGATAGCGAATGAACTGAACAACCTCGGATACAAACTGCCTTCGGCGAAATCTTTGAAGCCGAAGCATGTTTCCGCCCTTGTTGAGAAGTGGAAGGGCGGCGATCTCGATGACGCGACGATCCGCAACCGCCTGACCTGGCTCAGGTGGTGGGCGGAGAAGGTGGACAAGCTTTCGGTGATCCCGAAAGACAACGCCACCTTTGGCGTGGAAGCGCGCAAGCACGGCGACGCCAACCGCGCGCAGCATCTTGATCCGGGGAAATACCGCGATATCGGCTGCCCGTATGTGAAAGCCGCCATCCTTCTTCAGGTGGCGTTCGGCCTGCGGCGGGAAGAAGCGATGAAATTCCGCCCGCATATCGGCATCAAGAAGGACAGCATTTTCCTGAAGAGCAGCTGGACCAAGGGCGGGCGTCCGCGTCTGATTCCGATCAACACGGAAACGCAGCGCAAGATCCTGGCGCAAATCCAGAAGTTCGCCCCGAACGGCTCTCTGATCCCGGCGAACCTCAGCTACGCCGAGCAGATGAAGCGTTTCGAGTATTACACGCTCAAGGCGGGCCTTCGGAACACGCACGGCTTTCGCCATGCCTATGCACAGCAACGCTACCAGATGCTCATCCTCGACGCTCCTCCACTTATCAAGAGCCGCATTGAGGCACATCTTTCATGTGAACAATCCACCCCTTGCAGACGACGGAATTCCCTTTCCCGTCGAGCCTCTTCCGGTGACTTCGGCGGTGTCACTGCCTGCCTGTGATGTACGAAGTTTGCGCGATGTAACGCGCTTACCGCCGCACTAATCAACCCCGATGCGCGTTCATCTCGTCATATGTCGGCGAGTGGCTCTTTGACCTGACAGGACGCCTCACGTTGATTGCGGCAGCGCTGATGCTGTTGGAGATGTGAGCGGCGTAGTACTTCTCGATCATTTCCACGCTTGTGCGGCAATTCTTGGCGATCTGGTAGATGTCCGCGCCTTCCATCAGTCGCAGGCAGATGTAGGTATGCCGCAGGCTGTAAGACGACCGGCGGTTGCCCTGACGATCTGTTTTCAGGCCGGTCTCGACCAAAATACGGTGAAACTGCTTCTTGTGATCGGCAGGAAACACAAGATCGGTGGGCTTTGGCCTATTTCTTTTGATGAGGCGCTCAAACGGGTGCACCGCGCCGCTGGTGCTCTTGCAATACCCCACACCGCGCTTCCCCCGAACATCGATGAGGAGGATGCGTTCGCCGCTATCCTCATCCTCATCGAAGGCAACGTCTCGGTATTCCAGCCTATTGGCCTCATCCGGACGCAGGCCAGTGTTCGCCATGAAAAGGATGTAGTCGTGCAACTGCTCCACCGCCCACTGGCGCGATTGCCCCTGTGCCTGCTTCACCCGCTCACGTGTGGCGGTATAGAGCTGTCGGTATTCTTCTGGTGAGAACCACGCCCGATGGGTGATTTTCGTAGAGGAACGATAAGGCATGGAAAAATCCGGCAGATGGTCAATCCAACCGTGCCGAAGCGCAACCTTCATGACCTGCCGGATTGTCACGGTCTCGTGGTGCAGCGTGCTCCGGCTAGGTTTCTTGCCACCATCTTCCGCCGCGCTGCGCATCGTCCGGTAGTTCTGGACAAGGCCGGACGTGACTTCCCGGACGGGCGTATCGCCGAAAAACGGCAGAAGGTAATTGCGCAAGCGCGCAAAGTGATCCTGCACGTATCGCGGATTGCGTTCACCCGCCGTGTTGATCAGGTACTCCCGTTCAAAAAGCTTCGCGGCATCCCTGAAGGTCTTTTCCACCTTGAGCAGCCCTGCCGCCTTTTTGCCGCGCAGATCCAAGTACCAGTCCTCGGCGAAGTCCTTTGCTGTGGAAAGGCTGTCGGTTTTCGTGCTGACGCGCCGCTCCTTTCCCTCAAGATACGTGGCGCATTGCCAGACCGAACTCTCCGGTCTGCGATAGATTCGGACTTTTCCGCCCAGGATTTTGTGAGACGCCATATCCACCCCGCACAGTGTGTGAGAGGTGTGTGATAGCATTTTTAGCGCAATTTGTGGAACGCAATTGGCGTAACATATTGAAAAATATGGTGCCCCCGGAGAGACTCGAACTCCCGACCCTCTGATTACAAATCAGATGCTCTACCAACTGAGCTACAAGGGCACATGCTGCACGCGATACGTATATAAATATAATCTGTAAAGAGACTATTTCGATAGGCTGTGATAAGCGCCGTCGCGAAAATCTGAACGAAAGCCTGACGATGAATCCCGACTCCATCGCCTTCCTGTCATCGGACACGCCTGAATCGCGCGAAGCCGCGGCGGTACTGTCGGCCCTTTATGGGCAGGAGGCGATCGAGGAAGCCGAGACGATCGTGGCGCTGGGCGGCGACGGGTTCATGCTGCAGACGCTCCACCGCTTCATGAACACCGGCAAGCGGATCTACGGGATGAACCGCGGCTCCATCGGCTTTCTGATGAACGATTTTCGCGAGGACGGATTGCGCGAGCGGATCGCCGCGGCCGAAGCGGAGACGATCAGGCCGCTGAGAATGCTCACCGAGGACATGAACGGCGAAGTAACCGAGGCTTTCGCGATAAACGAGGTCTCGCTCTTCCGGCAATCCTATCAAGCCGCGAAGATCGCGATACACGTCGACGGGAAGGAACGGCTCGCCGAACTGATCTGCGACGGCGTCCTGCTGGCCACCCCCGCCGGATCGACGGCCTACAATCTATCTGCGCAAGGGCCTATCATCCCGATCGACGCGCCGCTTCTGGCGCTGACGCCGGTCAGCCCGTTCCGGCCGCGCCGCTGGCGCGGAGCGCTTCTGCCGAATCAGGTCTCGGTCACCTTCACGGTCCAGGAACCAGTCAAGCGGCCGGTCAACGCGGTAGCGGACCACACGGAAGTAAAATCCGTGCGCTCCGTGCGCATCGAGGAAGCGCGCGACGCCACCGCAACGATCCTGTTCGACGGCTCCCACTCATGGGACGAACGCATCCTGGCCGAACAGTTCCGCTACTAGACCGGTACCCGATCATGTTGAGTCATGATTGGAAAGATTACCGGTCCACACACAAAGCTGGCGCAGCAGGTTTGCAGATCTGATTGCTTCAATCAGATCGGACGCCGCGCGAGAAATGCCCGGCGGGTATCCGCCGGGCCAATATCGGTTCGTGCGCTATGCTTTAGAGCACGCCTTCCGGCACGATCACCTTGTCGATCACATGGATGACGCCGTTGGATGTCTCGATATCTGCGGTGGTGACGTTGGCATCGTTCACCATCGGCCCGTTGTCGAGATCGATCGTCACGTCCGAGCCCTGCACGGTCGCGACCATCGCGTCGTCGGTCAGGTCGGACGACATCACCTTGCCCGGAATGACGTGATAAGTGAGAACCGCCGTCAGCTTGTCCTTGTTTTCGGGCTTGAGCAGCTCGTCGACGGTGGAGCCGAGCGCGGCGAACGCGTCGTCCGTGGGGGCGAACACCGTGAACGGTCCCTCACCCTTCAGCGTGTCGACAAGCCCCGCCGCCTGCACCGCTGCAACCAGGGTCTCGAAATCCGCATTGCCGGCCGCCGTGTCGACGATGTCCTTGTTCATGGCCAGCGACGAGCCGGTACCAAGCGCCAGAACCATGGCCGAAATAATAGCGGTCTTGATCGGTTTCATTGAATACCTCCTGTTAGTAGGATGTCTCGTGACATCGCTGACATTACGGAGAGGCCGGAGCGCCGGATTGCGAATTTCGCGAAAAAGCACCGCGTAATTCTTCGCCTTTGTTGCAGTTGCATGTCACAATTCATGCTCTAAAGCGCTGAAATTCCGGGCTTTCGGTTGACTTTCGGCCGGCAAAAGCCTAGGCGACAGGCGAGTGCACGGCATTTCCCGCGCAGTTTCATCCGTATTCGATTTACGAAACGTGGATATCCATTGACATCTTTCTCAGAACTCGGACTTTCCGATAAAGTCCTGAAGGCCGTAGAGGCCGCCGGTTACACACAACCGACGCCAATCCAGGAACAGGCCATTCCGCACGCGCTCGAGGGCAAGGACGTCCTCGGTATCGCCCAGACGGGCACAGGCAAGACTGCCGGCTTCGTACTCCCGATGATCACGCGCCTTGAAAGGGGCCGCGCGCGGGCACGCATGCCGCGAACGCTGATTCTCGAACCGACCCGCGAACTTGCAGCGCAGGTGGAAGAAAACTTCAACAAATACGGTATCAATCACAAGCTGAATGTCGCTTTGCTGATCGGCGGCGTCTCCTTCGAGGAGCAGGACCGGAAGCTGCAGCGCGGCGTTGATGTGCTGATCGCCACGCCCGGCCGCCTGCTTGACCATTTCGAACGCGGCAAACTGTTGCTTACAGGCGTCGAGATCCTTGTCATCGACGAAGCGGACCGCATGCTCGACATGGGATTCATCCCCGACATCGAACGCATCTGCAAGCTGATCCCGTTCACCCGACAGACGCTGTTCTTCTCCGCGACCATGCCGCCAGAGATCACCCGGCTCGCCGACCAGTTCCTGCACACACCGGTGCGCGTGGAAGTGTCGCGCGCCGCGTCGACGGCGACGACGGTGGAACAGAAGCTGCTCGGCGTCTCGAAGAAGGACTACGAGAAGCGCGCGGCTCTGCGAGACCTGATCCGCAATCAGGCGAACCTGAAGAACGGCATCATCTTCTGTAACCGCAAGCGCGACGTATCCGACCTGTTCCGCTCGCTCGACCGCCACGGTTTCTCCGTCGGAGCGCTTCATGGTGACATGGACCAGCGTTCGCGCATGGCGATGCTCGCAGGCTTCAAGGACAACAAGATCCAGCTGTTGGTCGCGTCCGATGTCGCGGCGCGCGGTCTAGACATCCCCGATGTCAGCCACGTCTTCAATTTCGACGTGCCGATCCATGCGGAGGACTATGTCCACCGTATCGGCCGTACCGGCCGCGCCGGCAGGGAGGGTGCGGCGTTTACGCTGGTCTCAAAGCCGGAGATTAAGCATCTCGAGGCTATCGAGAAGCTCATTACCAATAAAATCGAATGGCTGGAGCCGATACCGGAAGCGAGCGCCGACGATGACGCGAGCGACAGCAAGCGCGGCCGCCGTCGCGACAAGGGCGAAAAGCGGGAGCGTGGCAAGCGTGGCGGCAAGGATCGCGAGGCGCGCGCGGAAGCGTCCGAGACGCCCGTTGCCGAGGTCGTGGCTGCCGAAGAAGCGCCGCGTACGAGTGAAAAGCGCGATGCTCGACCGGAACAAAAACGGGACCGCAGCAAGGATCGCCGTCGCCACAACAATGACGACGGGCCGGTACCGGTCGGTTTCGGCGAGGACATCCCCGCCTTCATGATGAACGGCCAGTAAGCTCATCTCTCGAATCAAACGAAAAAGCCCGGGCATGCCCGGGCTTTTTTCATATCCGCTTGCGGGGCCGGATCAGAGAGAGCCTCGCGCCTCGGCCAGTTTCTGCAGGTCGGCGGGCTGCAGTTCGACGGATTCGCCGCAACCGCAGGCAGACGATTCGTTCGGATTGTGGAAGACGAAACCGGTGCGCAGCTTCGTCACCTCGAAATCCATTTCCGTGCCGAGCAGATAGAGCATCGCGGCGGGGTCCACCCACAGATGCGCGCCGTCGCGCTCGATATGGTCGTCCTTGGAATCCGGCTCGGCGACCAGGTCGACGGTGTATTCCATTCCGGCGCAGCCGCCCTTCTTGATGCCGACGCGCACGCCCTGGGCGTTCTCGCGCGAGGACACGATCTCGCGGATGCGGTCCGCGGCGGCGTCTGTCATAGTCATGATTGCAAGGGCCATCTGAATTTCCCTGTTTGCACTCGTTTTAATCTGGTGATGCGGCGGCGCGTCCGCAACCGGTGGCGATCTAGTACCACCCCACCGCGATCTGCGCCTCTTCCGACATCCGGTCCGGCGTCCAGGGCGGGTCGAACACCATCTCGACCTCGACATCCATTACGCCTTCGACCGTGCGCACGGCGTTCTCCACCCACCCAGGCATCTCGCCGGCCACCGGGCACCCGGGCGCGGTCAAGGTCATGTCGATCTTGACCGTGCGGTCGTCCTCGATATCCACCTTGTAGATCAGACCGAGTTCGTAAATATCCGCCGGGATTTCCGGATCGTAGACGGTCTTCAAGGCCGACACGATATCGTCGGTCATGCGCGCCAGTTCCTCGCGCGGAAGCGCGGTCGCCGTGACCGCGTCGTCATTGGCAGGCTCAGCTTGCCCGTCCGCTTGTTCTTCCGGCTTGTGTTGCTCGTCCATTTTTCCTGTCCCTTCAGCCGAAAAAGCTTCGCGCTTTTTCCAGCGCTTCGGCCAGAACGTCGATTTCCGACTTGGTATTATACATGGCGAAGGATGCCCTGCATGTCGAGGTCACGCCAAACCGCGACAAGAGCGGCTGCGCGCAATGGGTGCCGGCGCGAACCGCGACGCCCGCACGGTCGATCAGCATCGACACGTCGTGCGCATGGATGCCTTCCATCTCGAAGGACACGATGGCGCCCTTGCCCGGTGCATCGCCGATGATGCGCAGCGAATTGATCCGCCCGAGCTGCTCATGCGCGTAGGCCCGCAGCTCCGCCTCATACGCAGCGATCGCTTCGCGGCCGATACTGTCCATATAGTCGAGCGCGAAGCCGAGCCCGATCGCCTGCACGATCGGCGGCGTACCGGCCTCGAAGCGATGCGGCGGCTCGTTATAGGTGATATTGTCGACCGTGACCTCGCCGATCATCTCGCCGCCGCCCTGGAAGGGCCGCATGGCCTCCAGCCATTTGGACTTGCCGTAGAGCACGCCGATACCGGACGGACCGTAGACCTTGTGGCCGGTGAAGACATACCAGTCGCAGTCGAGGTCCTGCATGTCGACATGCATGTGAACCGCGCTCTGACTGCCGTCGACCAGCACCGGAATGCCGCGCTCATGCGCGATCCGGCAGATCTCCTTGATCGGAACGACTGTGCCGAGCACATTCGACATATGCGTGATCGCGACCAGCCTGGTCCGCTCGGTCAGGCTGGCGGCGAACGCCTCGATATCCAGCGCCCCGTCGTCTGAAACCGGTGCGAAAACCAGCTTTGCACCTTGCCGCTCGCGAATGAAGTGCCACGGCACGATATTGGCGTGATGCTCCATGATCGACACGACGATCTCGTCGCCCTCGCCGATATTGGGCATGCCCCAGCCATAGGCGACGGTGTTGATCGCCTCTGTGGCGTTCTTGGTGAAGACGATATTCTCGGACGACTCGGCGTTCAGGAATCGCCGCACCTTCTCGCGAGCCGCCTCATAGGCGTCCGTGGCTGCATTCGACAGGAAATGCAGGCCGCGATGAACATTGGCATATTCGTGCTCATAGGCGGCCTTGACCGCGTCAATCACCTGGCGCGGCTTCTGGGCGGATGCGCCATTGTCGAGATAGACGAGCGGCTTGCCATGGATCTCGCGCGACAGGATCGGAAAATCCGCCCTGATCGCCTCCACGTCATAGGCTGGGGTCTTCGCATCCATGATCAGGCATGCACCTCGAGCCAGCGGTCGATACGCGCTTCCAGCGCCTCAATCAGCGGCTCGTTTTCCAGTTCCTCGACGATTTCGGTGACGAAGGCCTTTATCAGCAGGCCACGCGCGGTCTTCTCGGAAATGCCCCGCGCCATCAGGTAGAAAAGATGGTCCTCATCGATCTCGGCGACCGTCGCGCCATGCGCGCAGACGACATCGTCGGCAAAGATTTCCAGTTCCGGCTTGGTCGAAAAGCCGGCATCGTCTGACAGGAGCAGCGTATTGCAGGCCATCTGAGCGTCGGTCTTCTGGGCGATCCGGCCGACCCGGATCTGGCCCTGGAATACGCCCTGCGCCTTGCCAGTCACCACATTGCGTACGGTTTCCGTCGAGGTCGTGTTCGGCACGAGGTGGCCCAGCGACAGCGTTATGTCGCAATGGGCGTCGTCGCCGATCAGATTGACCGCTCGGAAGGTCAGGTCGGCGCCCTCTCCCACAACGTCGCCGTTGATTTCCTGGCGAATCACCTTGCCCGACAGATTGACGATGAAGAGCGTTAGCTTTGCGTCTTCCTCCAATGTCACGTTCATCTGCGACAGATGCGTGGCGGCATCGCCAGTTTCCTGGATCGTGACCCAGAGCGCCTCGGCGCCCTTGCGCAATTTCAGTTCGGTGACGGCGGTTTCAAGAACCTCCGTATCGCTGCCCGCATGCCGGTCGAAGACCGTCACGGACGCACCCTCGCCGATGGTGACCGAATTGCGGACATGAACCTGACCGCCATCATGCAGCGACTGCATCTCGACCGGCTTCGCGATTTTCGCGCCGCTCTCGACATTGATGACGAAGCCGTCGGTGACGAAGGCGGAGTTGATCAGCCCGGTCGCGTCATGGATGCCGTGATCGTTCATGGACACGCCAGACACGTCGGCTCGAAGTGCATCGGACATCGAGTTCACCGTCAGCTGTTCGACGGACTCGGTCGCGGAGACCTTGCCGTTGCGCAGCACCAGCCGCGCGGCGGCGTCCACGATCCGCTCCAGGTCCTGCGCCTCGCCCGACGGCACATAGCCCGGCAACGTTGCTAGCAACCGGCGCAGATCAGTGTAATGCCAGGCTTCCACGCGCCGGGTCGGCAGGCCGTTTTCCTTGATGGCCTGAATGGCGCGGTCGCGCAGCTTCACCACCTCGGCATTGCCGGGCAGCGAACCGAATTGCGCACCAAACTGATCGACAAGCGCCGTCTCGGCCGCCGTCAGCGGCAGTTTCGACTGGACAGTCATCCGTCGTCTCCTTCCGCCTGTATCAGGCCGCTTCATTGATGATGTCGGCGTAGCCATTGGCCTCAAGTTCATGCGCCAGGGACTTGTCGCCGGTCTTGACGATGCGTCCCTTCGACAGGACATGCACGGTGTCCGGCACGATGTAGTCAAGCAAGCGCTGGTAGTGTGTGATGACGATGGTCGCGCGATCCGGCGAACGAAGCGAGTTCACGCCGTCGGAGACAATCTTCAGCGCATCGATATCAAGACCGGAGTCTGTTTCGTCCAGCACGCAAAGCTTCGGCTCCAGCAGCTTCATCTGCAGGATTTCCGCGCGCTTTTTCTCGCCACCCGAAAAGCCGACATTGAGTGGGCGCTTGAGCATTTCCATCGAAATATCAAGGCTTCCGGCGGCTTCCTTGACGAGACGGATAAAGTCCGGTGTCGTCAGCTCGTCCTGGCCGTGCGCCTTGCGCTGCTCGTTCATCGCGACTTTCAGGAACTGCATGGTCGCCACGCCCGGAATTTCCATCGGATACTGGAAGGCGAGGAAGATGCCGGCGGCGGCGCGCTCTGCGGGATCCATGTCGAGAATGCTCTCGCCGTTGTAAAGGATGTCGCCCTCGGTCACCTCATAGTCGTCGCGGCCCGCGAGAATATAGGAAAGCGTCGACTTGCCCGACCCGTTCGGCCCCATGATCGCAGCCACCTCGCCGGCCTTCACGGAAAGGTTCAGGCCGCGGATAATCTCGGTGCCGTCCTCGGCGATGCGTGCGTGCAGGTTCTTGATCTCAAGCATATCTTCTCTCACTTATAGTCCCGTCGCCGATCGCACGATCGGCAGTAATATCGCAGCCACAATACCCACGATCGCGCCAATGAGCGCGCGGCGCGGGCGTGTACCGAACGAGGGCGCGAAGGCGGCGAGTGTGCCGCAGACGAGCCCGTAGAAAACCAGACCAACCGGATCAGCCAGCATTTTAACCCGCCATCCCTCGTCTCGACGCGTCAGCGCCCGCGACCGACAACAAGCCGGCCATGATTCCCAAGTTCTTGGTGAAGAGCTGAAATTGAATCGCAGCTTCTTCACCGCTCAGCACCCAGAACGGGTGCAAATACCAGTTCACGATCGCTACATAGGCGATCAATCCGAATGCAGCCGGAACAACCAGCCTGCCGAGGATTAGCGCCCCGCCCCCGGCAATCTGCGCCGCCATCGCTATGTATACGAATGGCAGAGGCGCGCTGAAACCGGCTTCCGCCAGCATCCCGACCATGTAATCGGTCTCCGCCATCTTCAAAATGGCCGAGCCGACGAAGAAAACGCCGAACGCGATCCGGGCGATCGCGAGCAACGTATTAGCCAACAGATCCCTCGAGGCTGATCCCGATCAGCTTCTGCGCCTCCACGGCAAATTCCATCGGCAGTTCCTGGATGACTTCCTTGACGAAGCCGTTGACGATCAGGGCGATGGCTTCCTCTTCCGGGATGCCGCGCTGCATGCAATAGAACAGCTGGTCCTCGGAGATCTTGGACGTCGTCGCCTCGTGCTCGAACTGCGCGGTCGCGTTGTTCGCCTCGATGTAGGGCACGGTATGCGCGCCGCAGTCGTTGCCGATCAGAAGCGAGTCGCACTGCGTGAAATTGCGCGCATTCGTCGCCTTGCGGTGCGCCGAAACGCGGCCGCGATAGGTGTTGTTCGATTTGCCCGCCGAAATGCCCTTCGAGATAATGCGGCTCGACGTGTTCTTGCCGAGATGGATCATCTTGGTACCGCTGTCGATCTGCTGTGCGCCGTTCGACACCGCGATCGAGTAAAACTCGCCTCGAGACCCGTCGCCGCGCAGGATGCAGGACGGATATTTCCACGTGATGGCGGAACCGGTCTCAACCTGTGTCCAGGAAATCTTTGAATTCTTGCCGCGGCAATCGCCGCGCTTCGTCACAAAATTATAGATACCGCCCTTGCCCTCGGCATCGCCCGGATACCAATTCTGGACGGTCGAATACTTGATCTCGGCATCGTCCATGGCGACCAGTTCGACCACGGCGGCATGCAGTTGGTTCTCATCGCGCTGCGGCGCGGTGCAGCCTTCCAGATAGGAGACGTAGGCCCCCTCTTCGGCGACAATCAGCGTGCGCTCGAACTGGCCGGTGTTCTTTTCGTTGATGCGGAAATAGGTCGACAGTTCCATCGGGCAGCGCACACCCTTCGGTACATAGACGAAGGAGCCGTCGGTGAAGACCGCGGAATTGAGCGCCGCATAATAGTTGTCGGAGACCGGCACGACCGAGGCGAGATGTTTCCTCACGAGGTCCGGATATTCGCGGATCGCCTCCGATATCGACATGAAGATCACGCCGGCCTTGGCCAGTTCCTTTTTGAAGGTCGTGACGACGGAGACGGAATCGAATACGGCGTCGACCGCAACCTTGCGCTCCTGCACGCCGGCAAGGATTTCCTGCTCCGCCAACGGAATGCCGAGCTTCTCATAGGTCTTCAGCAGTTCCGGATCGACCTCGTCGAGCGTCCGCGGGCCTGACATGCTCTTCGGCGCGGAATAGTAATAGAGATCGTTGAAATCGATCTTCGGATACTCGACGCGTGCCCAGGTCGGCTCTTCCATGGTCAGCCAGCGGCTGTAGGCGTCGAGACGCCATTCCAGCATCCAGTCCGGCTCCTGCTTCTTTGCCGAGATAAACCGGATAATGTCTTCGCTGAGACCCTTCGGCGCCTTGTCGCTCTCGATCAGCGTCTCGAAGCCATATTTGTACTGGTCGACGTCAATCTTGCGGACCTGATCAATCGTTTCCTGTACAGCGGGCATTGCGAACTCCGTTCTTGCATTCTCGTCCCGGGCGGGGCCGGTATGGACGCCTATCCGTTGAGATAGGTGATAAAGCAGTTTTGAAAAGTTCTAAACTGAAAAATATGACTTTCTGACATATGTTTTACCGAAGCGCTTTTCTCAAGCCCTTTCGAGACGATTTTCCGGCCGCGCCCGTGAGACAATTTTGTGAAACGCTTCCGCAAACTTCGCGACGGCCTCCTCTCCGGTCTCCCGGCCGAAGGAGACGCGTATCGCGCCTTCTTCCGACGTGATGCCCATCGCCGTCAGGACGTGGCTGCGGCCGACCTTGCCCGACGAACAGGCCGAGCCGGCTGAAACCGCAAGCCCGGCAAGATCGAAGGCGATCTGCATCGTTTCTGCCTTGAGGCCGGGAATGGTGAAGAAAAGTGTGTTCGCCAGGCGTGGCGCATCGCCACCATGGATGACAGCATCCGGCGCGATATCAAGGATCGTCCGTTCGAGCCGGTCGCGGATCTCCGCGCGGTCCCCGAATCGCGCGACCGTTTCGGCGGCGACCTCGGCCGCTGCGCCGAAGCCGGCAATGTTGGCGACGGCTTCGGTGCCTCCGCGATGCCCACGTTCCTGCCCGCCTCCAGTGATCAGCGGCATCGGCATCATCAGGTCCGAAGCAGCGACGAAGGCGCCTGCGCCTTTCGGACCGCCGATCTTGTGCGAAGAAAGAATCAGATAATCGCCACAACCATCAGTAATATCGATGTAAATGCGCCCCAGCGCCTGAACGGCATCGACCACGAGCACACCGCCCTTCGCCTTCACCAGCGCCGCGACCTCGCGAATCGGTTGGAGCACGCCGGTCTCGTTATTGGCCCAGTGCACGGCGACAAGCGGCAAGCCTGACGTATTGTCATGTCCTTCGAGCGCTGTCTCCATCGCTGCGAGGTCGAGAAGCCCGGAAGCCTGCACCGGCAGCGTCACCAACGCGTCTTTGGCGAATCGCCCACCCGCCAGCATGCAGGGATGGTCCGCCGCACAGACATAGAGCCGCGAGAAAGTGAGCGGCGAACGACCGAAGGAATAGTTGGGCGTCAGAAGCGTCGCGGCCGCCTCGGTCGCCCCCGAGGTGAAGACCACATGATCCGGTTTCGCATTGACCAGCGCGGCGACGCTGCGCCTGGATTTTTGCACCAGCGCCCGTGCCGCCCGGCCCGCCGCATGCACGGAAGACGGGTTGGCGTCTATATCGAACGCGCCGATCATCGCCGCGCGCGCCTCGCCGAGAAGCGGCGCGGACGCGTTGTAATCCAGGTAAATGGCCTGCTTTCCCGTCGCCATGGGCAAGACTTCCATCAATTTCCTTGAATTCTGCAGTCCAAACGCCTTAAGACAGCGGCTCCGCGTGAACCGACACGCCAGTTTGGAAGCTTTCTGATTGTCTTAGAGATGCCACTCGCTACCGTCAACCGACCGGATTTCCATTTGGAGGAGCCGGTTTGCGGGCGGGTGGGCACCCCCGTTACGGAGTACACATGCCAGAGGTGATTTTCGCCGGTCCCGCCGGTCGGCTCGAAGGCCGCTACCAGCCTTCCACGGAAAAGAACGCGCCGATCGCGATGGTCCTTCATCCGCATCCGCAGTTCGGCGGCACGATGAACAACCAGATCGTCTACAACCTGTTCTACATGTTCCAGAAACGCGGCTTCACCACGCTCCGTTTCAATTTCCGCAGCATTGGGCGCAGCCAGGGCGAATTCGACCATGGCGCAGGCGAACTCTCCGACGCCGCCGCCGCGCTCGACTGGGTGCAGTCGCTACATCCGGATTCGAAATCCTGCTGGATCGCCGGCTATTCGTTCGGAGCCTGGATCGGCATGCAACTCTTGATGCGCCGGCCCGAGATCGAGGGTTTCCTGTCGATCGCGCCGCAGCCCAACACCTACGACTTCTCCTTCTTGGCGCCCTGCCCCTCCTCCGGCCTGATCATTCACGGCTCGGAAGACAAGGTGGCGCCGCCGAAGGACGTCCAGGGCCTTGTGGACAAGCTCCACACCCAGAAGGGCATCCTGATCACCCAGAAGACACTGGAAGGCGCCAACCACTTCTTCACGGACCAGACCGAAACGCTGATGGCCGAATGCGAGGACTATCTCGACGCCCGGCTGCGCGGCGAACTCGTTCCGGAGACCGTTAAGCGCCTGAAGTGAGGCCGCCCCCGGGTCAGGGCGCGATCCGGTACATCCTGAGCGACAGGTCGTTGCCGTTCGAATAGTTGATGCCGCCGATCTCGGCGATCTGACTGAGCGAACGGCCGCCGGCCTCGATCTCATCCTGCATCGCCTTCGCATCGCGCATCGGCGCGATCCCGACCGCGCAGGCGGGATCCGCCAGGAGATGGTCGACGACGCCCTGCACGCCGGTCAGCTGCGTTTCGGTATCGGTCAGGAAGACAAGGCTCGGCTCCCCAAAGCCCGCCGAAGCAAGACGAGAATTCGGACAGGGCTTGTTCGCCTGAAAAGCCAGCGCGATGCGCGGCGAGATCCAGATACGCTGGAAGGATGGCGCGACAAAGGTAAACAGCAAGCTATAGGTGACCACGCTGGCCGCCAGCGCATAGGCGACGCGGCGCAACTCCACCTGCCCATTGCGCGGAAACGCGAAATATCCGGCTGCCAACACTGCGACACCGGTGACAAAACCGGCACCACTCGCGCCGCTGCCGAGATAGATCGGACCAAGCACGGCCAGTGCGGCGAGACCCAGGCTGACGACGACCTGTCCGAAAATGGACAGCCACACCAGCGGTTTCTGCCACCGCGATAGCGTCACGGAGGCAAAATCCGCGGTCTGGCTCGCAGCCCATCCCGCAATCAGCGCAAGCGCCGGATAGGCGGGAAGGACGTAATGCGGAAGCTTCGTCGGAATGGCCTCGAGCACCAGCCAGAAGGGAATGTACCAGCAAAGCAGGAACATCAGGCGCGGGTCGCTCCGCGCCTTGCGAATGGCCATCAGCCCGGCTCCTAGCAGCAGTACGCCGAACGGCCAGACATAGAGGCCGTAGGTGAGCATGTAATAGCCCGGCGGCGCGCCATGCGATTCCTGCGACTGCGCGACCTTCCCGAGCAAGTCGTTGCCCACCGCTTCCCGCCAGAACGCGCCTCCGCTTTTCCAGGAAATAGCCACAAGCCATGGCAACGCGATCAGCACGGCAATACCGAACCCCGGCAGAACTCGAAGGTTACGAAGCCAACGGATGTCTCGTTCCAATGCCCAGAGCGCCACTACGGTAAGAACCGAAATAAACGGCGCGACGGGCCCCTTCACCAGGATCGCCAATCCCTGCGCGACCCAAAAAGCCCAGAAAAGATGTCCGGGCACCGCCTCGCCCTGCCGGGAGCGGTAATGAACTTGTGCCAGCGCGCCCTGCGCGATCACGGTAAGCGCCAAAAGGATTGCGTCCGTCTTGGCGATATGTCCCTCGAAGGCGAGGCCGAACGTGCCGGCAAGCAGGAGGCCGGATATCAGCCCCGCCTGCGGGCCAAACAGACGCGACCCCGTCCAGCAGGTCGCCAGAACCGCGATGACCGCGCCGAGCACGGAAACGAGCCGGTAGATCCAGATCGGCGCATCTGCGCCCTGTCCGGTGACGATCAGCGCCGCCGATTGCAGCCAGTAGATGCCGACCGGCTTCTTGTAGCGCGACTCCTCCTGCAGCCGGATGTCGACATAATCACCGGTCTCCGCCATCTGCTTCGTCGCCTGCACATAGCGCGCTTCGTCGCGGTCGATCGGCGGCAGCGTTGATATACCCGGCGCGGCGATCAGGAGCGTGACGATGAGGAGGATCAGATAGCGCATGGACAACCGGTCAGTGACAGCCGACGCGTGCGGCGGCGCATGGCCGAACCCGTGCGGACACTCTCGCCTCGCGGATCGAGACCTCCTCGCTACTACGCGCGCGCAAGCGGCAAGGCAAGATTGTGCGCCGGTCAGCGGGGGCTGGAGAAAATGCCGCCCGTCGCCGGCTCGGAACATCCAGTGGTCGTCGGGAAGGTCAACGCCAACCCCTTGAGGGACCGCACTGCGAGATAGGCCCAGGCCTCCGCCTCCATCATGTCCGCATTGAAGCCGGCCTCTCCCGCGGTAACTATCCGCGACGCCCCGTCCGCCGCCTTGCGCAGTGCGTCCATGATCGCATCGTTGCGCGCCCCGCCGCCCGACACGATCCACAATGCCGGCGCGGTCTCGATCTTCTCCGCGGCCCTGGCGATCGCCGCCGCCGTCAGGACCGCAAGTGTTGCCGCTCCGTCGGACAATTCCATGCCATCCACCCCGTCCAGCGTGAAATCGCCCCGGTCGAGCGATTTCGGCCCGTTCCTGGCAAAGAACGGCGCCGACAGATAGCGTTCGACCACGGCCATGTCGGCGCTGCCTTCGCTGGCGATCCGGCCGCCGTCGTCGAAGGGAACGCCTGCATTCTGCTCCACCCACTGGTCGATCAACGCGTTGCCGGGTCCGCTGTCGAAGGCCACCGGCGGTGCACCGGGTGCGACGAAGGTCACATTGGAAATACCGCCGATATTGGCGAAGGCGACCGATCCGAAACCCGGCTCCAGCGGGGCCGGCAACCCTGCGGCCAGCGCCGCATGATAGACGGGCACCAGCGGCGCGCCCTGCCCGCCATGCGTCATGTCTTTGGCGCGCATGTCCGAGACGACAGCAATTCCGGTTTCCTGGGCCAGAAGCGCCCCGTCGCCGATCTGCACGGTCAGGGCCCGTTCCGGCCGGTGCAACACCGTCTGCCCGTGGAAGCCGACCACGTCGATCTCGTCCGGGCGCAAGCCGTGTTCGCCGAGGAACGCCCGGACGGCGTCCGCGTGGCGCAGCGTCAGATCGCGCTCTAGCTCCGCCAGCCCGCCGGGCCGCTCGCCGCGTTCGCCGATAGCCTGCGCGTCCTTCAGGCCCTGCTCAATCCTGCGTCTGAAATCCGGATCGTACGGCACGGAAAGCCAGGGCCCGCATTGCCCGACATGAATGCCGTCGGTTTCGATCATGGCGACATCGATACCGTCCATCGACGTGCCACTCATCAACCCGATCGCGCGCATGAGGCGCATGCCAGTCCTCTCCTTGTCCACACTCGCCCTTTAGTGCTAAAGCCCCGCCGCGCCAACAAGATGCCGGCGCATTCTCCCAAGCATGCAGGCAGACACCATGTCCGGTTACAAGTCCGATTTCCTCAATATCCTCGATCAACGCGGGTTCATCCACCAGTGCTCCGACTTCGAAGGTCTCGACGCACTGGCTGCGAAGAAGGAAGTCGTCGCCTATGTCGGGTATGACTGCACCGCACCGTCCCTGCATATCGGCAACTTCCTGACGATGATGATGCTCTACTGGCTCCAGCAGTCGGGCAACAAGCCGATCACGCTGATGGGCGGCGGTACGACGATGGTCGGCGACCCCTCGGGCAAGGACGAAACCCGCGCCATGCGCACGGTCGAGGAAATCGAGGCCAACAAGACCTCGATCAAGGGCGTGTTCTCCAAGGTGCTGAATTTCGGCGACGGCGCGTCCGACGCGATGATGGTCGACAATGCCGACTGGCTGCTGAAGCTTGGCTATATTGAAATGCTGCGCGATGTCGGCCGGCATTTCTCGGTCAACCGCATGCTGACCATGGATTCCGTGCGCCTGCGCCTCGAGCGCGAGCAGGAGATGAGCTTCATCGAGTTCAACTACATGGTCTGCCAGTCCTACGACTATGTGCAGCTCGCCCGGAAATATGGCTGCAATCTGCAGATGGGCGGCTCCGATCAGTGGGGCAATATTGTCAACGGGGTCGATCTCGGCCGCCGGATGGGAACGCATCAGCTCTATGCGCTGACCACACCGTTGCTCACCACCGCCTCCGGCGCGAAGATGGGCAAGACCGCGCAAGGCGCGGTCTGGCTCAACGCCGAACAATTCAGCGCATGGGATTTCTGGCAATACTGGCGGAACACGGAAGACGCCGATGTCGGCCGTTTTCTCAAGCTCTTCACGATCCTGCCGATCGACGAGATCGCGAAACTGGAAGCGCTCGGCGGCGCCGAGATCAACGAGGCCAAGAAGGTGCTTGCAAACGAGGCGACCGCGCTTCTGCACGGGCGCGAAGCCGCGGATCGGGCTGCCGAGACCGCGCGCAAGACCTTCGAGGAAGGTGCGCTCGCCGACACGCTTCCGACGATGGAGGTACCGGCATCCGAGCTGAAATCCGGCGTCGGCGTCCTCGCCCTCTTCGTGGATGCCGGGCTCGCGGCCTCCAATGGCGAGATGCGCCGTCACGTCAAGGGCGGCGCGGTCCGTGTCAATGACGATCAGGTTAGCGACGAGCGCATGACGCTGGACGAGTCGAACTTGCGCGACGGCGTCATCAAGCTCTCGCTCGGCAAGAAGAAGCACGTTCTGGTCAAGCCGGCCTGAGGGCCGGCCGTCAGCGGAACTCGAAGATCGAGCGAAACACGCCGGGCGCGATCGCGGAGAGCGGGTTGACCGTGATCTTCGGCTTCTTCGTATCGCCTTCCAGCAGATAGGTCACGCCGATCAGCGCCCTGTCGCGCCCGTTGCCGAGCACCAGTCCGAGGATCGGAATGCCGGGAAGAAGACTGTTCGCCGCATAGGCGGGCATGAAGGTGCCGGCGATGCGCATCCGGTCGTTCTTGTCGTAGAGCGTGCCCCTGAAGGTCGAGCCGACCAGCGGACCGCGAATGGCCCCGTCCTTGATGTCGAGCCTACTGGGAGAGATCGTCAGCGTCGCGGATGAGCGGTCGAATACGACCTCGCGCGTGTCGATATCGCGCTTGATCGCCTCTTTCAAGCTGGCTTCCCCACCCGACTTCGTCGAAACAAGAGCATTGAGCCTCGGTTCGTTGAAAATGCGGAAATCCGTCATGTCCGCCGTGCCGGTCAGCGTGTCTTCACCGACGGCCTTGAGCGACAGATTCATGATGCCGCCGCGAATCTGGCCGTAAATATCGAGGAAGCGCAGGATTTCGCCCGCGTCCAGCGACTCACCCTTGATCGTGCGTTTGGCAGCCGCGCCCTTCAGCGCCACCGATACGGGGAATCCGCTGCGAGTCATGGCTGTCGTCGTCACCTCGGTGACATCGCTGCCGTCATAGAGCATGTGAACCTTGACGTCGCGCAGGTACTCATCGCCGAAGCCGGTCACCTTGGCGATCGACGCATTGAGTTCGACGGGAACGCCTTTCTCCTGATCCTTCGATTTCAAGGTCTCTCGTACATGGCGAATGAGCGCCCGCGCGTCGAAGGACTTTCCGGTAACATTGACCAGGAAGCCCTTTCCCTTGGCCTCGACATCCACTGAGACATTATCGCCCTCGTTCAGCTTCACCTTGGCGAAGCGGGCGTTCTGCAGGCCGTCCTTGCCTACCGTGATATCGCCCTCGGCGGAAAAGCTCGGTCCATCCAGCTTGAATTCGTTGATGCGGGTCTCGTCGTCCGAAAGGACGAGATCGAAACTCGTCCTGGCGTCGATCCCGCTTCCTTTCGACCAGCCGATCCAGGGCAGCGAGAGTTTCGCGCCGGAGAGATCTGCCTCGACGGCCATCGGCTCGCCTTCCTCGCCCGATTTGACGCTCACCGGCGTCGTGCCGAACACGAGCGTGTCCAGCCCGGATGCGATGCGCTTGCGGTCGTCGTCGGTCAGGTTCAGGACGATATCGCGCGACGACTGCGTGACGCCGCCGCCGAAGGGCTGAACCATGACGATGTTGGCGGGGACGCCGTCAATCTTGCCTTTGACATCGATATCCGCCTGGGTCCGGTCGATGACGATCCGGCCCTCCATCTCGGACAGCATCCGCCCTTCGAAAGGTGTCGAGATCGCCGCATCCTTGATATCCAGAATAACATTCCACTCGGGTGGAGGCGTATCCTCGCGCGGATTGAGCACGAACCGCATCGTCACGCGCGCATCGGCAAGTCCCGACAGTTCATCCGGCTCGTAGTCGCGATATTGCTGGGCGCTGATCGGCCGATAGGAAATCAGCTCGCCCAGCGCATCCGCCGTTCCGGACACGAACACGTCGAGATCGACATGGATGAGATCGTCAACTTCAGGCCGGTGGATCGACATGGTGCCATTCGATACCGCCGCGGTTCGCCCGCTCGGCAAGTAGGTCGTGCCGCTGTCGAGCGTAACGATCGTTTCGCCGCCTTTCACCTCGAGACGGCCTTTCGCATCGCGCACGGGGGGAATGTTGCCGGTGACGTCGAAGCGAACGCCCTCAACGTCCAGCGACAGCTCCGAGTCGCCTTCGAGCATCTTGTCCGTTCCCGGGATGCGGCGGCGAAGCGGCTCCGCGATCAGGAAATCACCCTTCACCACGCGGCCGCCGGCCAGATTGGACATCACCCATCGCCGCGCCGCGCGCGCCACCGGCGCCGGCCAGAACTGCTTGACGCCGGCAAGGGCGAAATCCTTGATCGAAATCGCAAAGATCGCGGTTGGGGTCGTCGAGGCCAAATCGAAAGTTCCCGCCCCTTCGAAGTTGCCGGCCTCCGAGCTTACCTCGATATGCGATACGTCGATCAGACGCTCCGTCGGCGAAAACGTTCCGTTCACTTTCGCCCGGAACTTGATACCGCGTTCTGGGGAATCGGCGGGATTGCTGACACCGTCATTGGTGAGCGCCTCGAATTCGTAGACGGGCGCTTGGGGGTCCGACGAATCAGGTGCGTCGCGAAGGCCGCCGGTCACGACAGCCGACGACCGGCCGATCCGGAGCGTCGATTCGCGTAGCGACAGCACCTTGGTCACCGGTTTCCAGTCGAAATTGAAACGGCCCAACACCGGGACGAAATCGCCATTGTCGAGCTTCAGCGAATAGTCGACCGGCTCGACCGAAATCGACATCTGGTCCGGATTGTCACCGCGCAGGCGCCGCGCGTTGACCGAGAGATTCGCCAATAGCGGGTCGCTTGCCGCGCCAGGCTCGTGATCCGAAGTCACGGCCGAAAAAACGGTGCGCATCCGGCCCGCGGCCAGCGGCACGCCGTCCATGCGAAACCTGGCCGTCAACGCGCCGCTCGGGCTGCGCTGCAGCACGCCGACGAGTTGCGTGTGATGCCCCTCGATTTCGACATCCGCCTCGACGGCCCGCTGGCCGGGCCGTGCGACGATCACGGCATTGCGGACGAGGATATCCTGCCCCGCCCCGACCACTGTCATGTCGGCGATTTCGATATTGACGCGAAGCCCATTGATCGTCGTCCGCTCAAAAAGCATGTTGACCGAATCGAGCAGCCGCGACAGCCCGGTCTCGATCGATGCGATCCGCGGCATCGGGCCGCCGTCATCGCCAGCCGCGGCGGGAACGGTAAAGCGCACGCCTGACAGGGCGATCTTGTCGACCTGCGGGCTGCCCCGCAGGACGCTCATAGTCTTCACGCCGATGGTGGTGCGGCCGACCTCCAATATGTCGCGGCCGGACAGGGTCTCGCGGACCGAAAACTTGTCGAGATTGACGGCGATGCCGCCGAAACGTTCGGCGACGACCTCGCTGCTGCCGATATCGGCGGTGAGGTCATCGGGCAGCGCCGCATTGAGCGCGGCGATCGCGCGGTTCTCGATCAACGGCGCGATCACGCCCGTCTTCACCAGACCGATGACGAGCAGCGGCAGCAATGCGATAAGAATGGCAGCAACGACCATGCGACGACGCCATCGTCCAGACCGGCCGCCGCGCAGAGGCGGCTCCTTCCGGTCGGAATTCGATGGCATGTCGTGCAGAAGCCGCTCCGCTTCCGAACCGAACCTCACTTTTTCGACATGACGCATTGCCAAACTTGTCGTCGAGCCTCCTCATCACCGTCCGCCGGCAATTTTCCGCGGGCGGCGGCATGGACAGAGCCACTTTGCACAATATATCGCAGGCTGTCCCGCCAAATGCCCACAAATTCGAAGGAAAATGACATGACACAGATTACCGAGGGGAATGCCGCGCCGGATTTCTCACTGCCCGCAGATAGCGGCGGAACCGTGACCCTGTCAGAATTGAAAGGCAAGATTGTGGTGCTCTACTTCTATCCGAAGGACGACACCAGCGGCTGCACCACGGAAGCGATCGACTTCACCCGCCTGCTTCCCGAATTCGAGGCGCTCGGTGCCACGGTGATCGGCATGTCGCCCGACAACGCCAAGAAGCACGACAAGTTCAAGGCCAAGCACGATCTGGCCGTCACGCTGGTCGCAGACGAGGAACTGAAGACGCTGGAAGCCTATGGCGTCTGGGTCGAAAAAAGCATGTATGGGCGCAAATATATGGGCGTCGAACGCTCCACGTTCCTGATCGACAAGTCCGGATCGGTGGCCAGGGTCTGGCGCAAGGTCAAGGTGAAAGGCCACGCCGACGAGGTCCTCGAGGCCGCCAAGTCACTCGCCTGAACGGGCTGTCTTGTAATGCCGTCGCTCCGCGCCGCCGCAATCGAAGCCCTCGCCGCTTCGGACCTCGACGCCAAGGTCCGGGCGACGAGCGAGGCGGCGCGTCTTTGGCGCGGACGAACCGTGTCGCTGCGGGAGCCGGGCGACCCGGTCCTCCCCGACCGTCCGGGTCGGCCGGAACGCCCGGAGCTTGTCGCACCGCGCCTTTTGAAAAAGCGCTCCCTGAACACCGTCAACGGGCGGATCGCGTTGATCCACGCGCTCGCCCATATCGAACTGAACGCCATCGATCTGGCGCTCGACATCGCAGCCCGTTTCGCGGCGATGTCCATTCCGCCCAGTTTCTTCGATAACTGGATGCAGGTGGCCTCCGACGAGGCGCGTCATTTCACCTTGCTGCGCAACCGGCTAAAAGCGCTCGGCGCCGATTACGGCGATCTGCCCGCCCATGACGGGCTGTGGCAGGCGGCGACCGACACCAGTGGCGACCTGATTTCGCGCCTCGCCATCGTACCGCTGGTTCTGGAAGCGCGCGGTCTTGACGTCACGCCGGGCCTGGCGGCCAAACTGCGCGAATTCGGCGACGAGGACACCGCCGCGATCCTCGACGTGATCTATCACGATGAGAAGACCCATGTGGCTGTTGGCGCAAAATGGTTCCGATTCTTCTGCGCCCGTGCGGGCGTAAATGCGGCCGACCGGTTCCGCAGCCTTGTGCAGGAGCATTTTCACGGCCATGTCAGGCCGCCCTTCAACGACGCAGCCCGCGCCGCCGCCGGCCTGACGCCGCTTTTTTACCGGTCCCTCTCCTCCGCCTCGATGTCGCGCTAGACCGATTCCCGATCATGATGAATCTTGATCGGACGCCGCGCCAAAACCTTTCGTTCCGGGCCGAAGGGCTTTGTTAACCCTAATAAAGTCTAATCCTCGCGTACGAAATTTTATCGTTAGCGGTGGTTTGCCTTGAGTAACGCAGCGGTCTTCGGAAAACGAAAAGAGCCCCATACTATCATCATTGCCCAGGGGGATCGGATTTCCCATTTCACGATCCGGCCCTGGATGGCGGCGCTTGGCGCGTCGGTTCTTGCGGCAATCGCGATCGGATATCTGCTCGCGACATCCTATCTCATGCTGCGCGACGACATCTTCAACGCGGCCATCGCGCGTCAGGCGCGCATGCAGCACGCCTATGAGGATCGCATCGCCTCGCTGCGTTCGCAGGTCGATCGCATCACCTCCTATCGCCTGCTCGACCAGCAGATCATGGAGACGAAGGTCACGGAACTCCTCAATCGCCAGTCGGTTCTGGCAAGCCGCAACGGCCAGCTCGCGCCGCTGCTGGAAAAGGCGGAACTCCAGGGCGTCGGCCTGTCGGCAGGCCAGCTCACCGAGGACGACGTCCCGGTCCCCGTTTCAGGAAAAGGCGGCAAGGATACGCGCCGCATGCAGTTTCGTCCGCAGAAACCCGCCAGCGGTCTGATGCAGAAAGCCTCCGCCGACGCCATCAAGCTGAAGAGCGAGATGAGTTCCATGCCGATCGTTACCCTGTCGCGTCTCGGCGCCTCGCTCAATTCGCTGGAGGAAGACCAGCTCAACCGCGTCAGCGGCCTCGCCGATTCGGCCCGCGCCATGCGCGAACAAATGATCGCCGATGCGCGCGACGCCGGTCTCCCGCTAAAAGCGCCCGCGACTGAGGAAACCGGAACAGGCGGTCCTTTCATTCCCGCCAATCCTGACGAAATCGGCGAGGCCTTTGAGCAGGAACTGGACGGACTGAACAAGGAACTCGAAGCGCTCGACAAGGTGCGCGGCGCAATCCGCTCCTTTCCGATCGCCAATCCGGCGCCCGGCCGCCGAATCTCCAGCACCTTCGGAAACCGCCGCGATCCGATCCTGAATCGCTCTGCCTTTCATTCGGGTATCGATTTTGCCGTGCCGAGCGGCACGCCGGTGCGTGCGACTGGCGCCGGCACCGTCATCAAGGCCGGCCGCAACGGCGGCTATGGCAACATGGTCGAAATCCGTCACGCCAACGGCCTGACCACGCGCTATGCCCATATGAGCCGCATCCTTGTGAAGACCGGACAGAAAGTCGCCGTCGGCACCATTGTCGGAAAATCCGGCAATACCGGCAGGTCCACCGGCCCGCATCTGCATTACGAGGTTCGCCAGAACACCAAGGCGATCAACCCGATGACCTATATTCGGGCCGGCCAGAACCTTCAGAAATATCTCTGATCAGACGGGATCCGCGGCGTCGACAATCCGTATTTGCGGCGTCTGCCGACCGTTCCAGTGGTTGATCGACAGCGTGCCCGCCACATGCACGGGCCTTCCCGCCCTGCCCGCCAGTAACTGTCCGAGATCCGTTTCCGCCGCGCGAAAGGCAATCGCTTCCAGTTGCGAGCGATCCTCTGCCTGCAGCCGCAGCTTCAGATGGCCGTTTCCGACGACAGCGCTCGACGTAACGCGATGATTGGGCAGCACGAAGAGCGGTTCCGGATTGCCCGAACCGTAAGGCCCCGCCTTTTCCAGTTCGCCGATCATCGCGAGATTCGCGCCACGCGCCGACAGCGCACCATCCACCGAGAGCGTTTCGTTTTCCAGAATCGACGTCACCGCCGAGCCGGCTTTTTCCTCGAAGAAGGCGCGCAGATCGCCCAGCCTGTCGCGCTCCACCGTGATGCCGGCGGCCATGGCGTGCCCGCCACCCTTGATCAGGATGCCCTCGTCGACGGCGGCGCGCACAAGCTTGCCCATGTCGAAACCGGGGATAGACCGGCCGGAACCGGTTCCCTTGCCGGCGCCTTCCAGCGCGATCGCAAAGGCCGGACGGCGGGTATACTCCTTCAGCCTTGCGGCGATCAGCCCGACGATACCGGGGTGCCAGCGGGTGCTCGACGTCACGATTACCGAGGGCGGCGAACTGGAGGCGAGATCGCGGTCGGCCTCGGCACAGGCATCGGCGACCATCTCGGTCTCCATGACCTGGCGCTCGCGGTTGAGACGGTCCAGTTCGGCGGCGATCTCGGCGGCGCGGTTGGCGTCCTCCTCGCACAGCAGCGTGGCGCCCAGCGCCGCATTGCCGATCCGCCCTCCGGCGTTGATCCTCGGCCCGATCAAAAAGCCGAAATGGAACGGGTTGAGCGGTTCCCCAATGGAAGCAACACGGGCAAGCGCGCTGAGCCCCGGATTACCGAGATGGCGTGCCGCGATGAGGCCCTTGGTCACGAAAGCCCGGTTCAACCCGGTCAGCGGAACGACATCGCAGACCGTGCCGAGCGCCACGATGTCGAGCATGGAAAGAAGATCGGGCAGCGGTGACACACCATGCCCCCGCAACTGCCGCGATACGTCCACAAGCGTCATGAACACCATCCCGACGGCGCAGAGATGCCCCAGGCCGGACAGGTCGTCGTCGCGATTCGGATTGACCACAGCGGCAACTTCCGGAAGTGGCCCGCCGACCTGGTGGTGATCGATGACGACGATATCCGTTCCCGAGCCATGAATGGCCCCAAAGGCCTCGGAGCTGTTGGTGCCGCAATCGACCGTGACGATCAGCGACGCCGTCGAAGCCAGCTCGCGCATCGCAGCCGGATTTGGTCCGTACCCCTCGAAGATACGGTCCGGGATATAGATCTGTACATCGATCCCGAAAAACCTGAGATAGCGCGCGAGAAGCGCAGACGATGACGCGCCGTCGACGTCATAGTCGCCGAAGATCGCGATCTTCTCCCGGTTGCGGACAGCGGCTGCAATTCGCTGCGCGGCCGCTTCCAGGTCGGTGACGGAACGCGGATCAGGCATCAGCGCCTTCAAGGTAGGGTCGAGGAAGCCAAGCGCCTGATCGGCGGTCACACCTCGCCCGGCAAGGACGCGGGCGAGGATGTCGGCGATCCCATAGCGCTGCGCGATATCAAGCGCGACCTGCGTCTGCGCCTGCGACATGCGGTCGATCCACCGCCGCCCTTTGACCGAGCGCTCGATTCCAAGGAAGGCCTGTTTCATGCCGGTTTGTCGCGCTGCGCTTGCACTGCGTCAAGCCGCAAGGCAGTCGATCAGAACTTCTCCATGTCCTGATGACGCGCCTTGATCTCGCGTACCGTCTTCGACGAGGAGCGCATGACGATGGTTTCCGTTTGGAAGTAGTTCTTCATGAAACGCACGCCGCCCAGCATGTTGCCGTCGGTTACGCCCGTCGCCGCGAAGATCACTTCGCCATGGGCCATTTCCATGTGGGAGTAGATCTTCTTCGGATCGGACACGCCCATTTTTGCCGCGCGAGCGGCTTTTTCCTCGGTATCAAGGATCAGGCGGCCCTGCATCTGTCCGCCGACGCAGCGTAGCGCCGACGCCGCCAGAACGCCCTCGGGCGCGCCGCCGCTGCCGATATAGATGTCGATGCCCGTCTCTTCCGGCGCGGTCGTGTCGATCACGCCGGCGACGTCGCCGTCACCGATCAGACGGATCGCCGCGCCGGTCTTGCGCACCGCCTCGATCAGCGAGGCATGGCGCGGACGGTCGAGAATGCAGGCGGCGATCTCGGTCACCGGGACGCCCTTGGCCTTGGCGACCTCATGGATGTTGTCTTCCGGCGACGCATCAATATCGATCAGCCCTTCCGGATAGCCGGGTCCGACCGCGATCTTTTCCATGTAGACGTCCGGCGCGAACAGCAGAGCGCCCTTCTCGGCGATGGAAATAACCGCCAGCGAGTTGGGCAGGTTCTTCGCGCACAGCGTCGTGCCTTCGAGCGGGTCGAGCGCGATATCCACTTCCGGTCCGGTGCCGTTGCCGACCTTCTCGCCGATATAGAGCATCGGCGCCTCGTCGCGCTCGCCCTCGCCGATCACCACCGTGCCGCGGATCGCGAGGCGGTTCAGTTCGGAGCGCATGGCGTCAACGGCGGCCTGGTCGGCCGCCTTTTCGTCTCCGCGTCCGCGCAGGCGGGCTGCCGCCACCGCGGCGCGCTCGGTCACGCGCGCCAGTTCAAGCGACAATTCACGCGTCAGACCGGGTTTCTTCTCGCCGGAATCGGCCTTCGTATTCATGTATTTACCCTCAACTCGTCGATGCTTGGCATTCGTTTAGACGCACTTCAGCCCGCGCTGCAACAGCCTGCGCAGCCGGTTTCGGTGGGCAACGACGATCTAATCGATTTTGGTGACAGACTGGCGTCAGCCGGCCGGTTCGATTCGAATAACCTGGGGTTTGGAGACGAGGTGACCATCGCCGAGCACGGCTTCCAGCGCGTTGCTGATGTCCGATTCGGTGGTCTCATGCGTCACCAACACGACTGTCTTGGTATCGGTGCTGCCATCCTTCGACGAGCCGTGCTGCACGATCGAGGCGAGCGAGATGCCGTTATTGGCCATATGGCCGGCAAGCGAGGCAAATACGCCTGTGCGGTCATGCACGGTCAGGCGAATGAAGTAGCCGCCCGCATGGGACGAGATCTCGGCGCGCTGATAGGGCTCGAGTTCATGGGCCGGACGGCCGAAGACGGGCGCTTCCTGACGGCCTGGCTGCGACTTGGCGATGTCGGCGATGTCGCCGATCACGGCCGAGGCGGTTGCGTTGCCCCCTGCTCCGGGACCTGACAGCAGCAGGGAACCGACGGTGTCGGCCTCGATCGCCACCGCATTGGTGACGCTATCGACCTGCCCGATCATCGACCCCAGCGGCACCATCGTCGGGTGCACGCGCTGCTCGATACCGGTCGCGGTGCGCAGCGCGACGCCGAGCAGCTTGATGCGATAGCCGAGTTCGCGCGCTGCATGGATATCGGCAAGCGTAATATTACTGATACCCTCGATATAGATCTCGTCGGCGGCGACCTTCGTTCCAAAGGCGAGGCTCGTCAGGATCGCCAGCTTGTGCGCGGTGTCCTGCCCCTCGACATCGAAGGTCGGATCGGCCTCGGCGTAACCCAGGCGCTGCGCATCGGCGAGACACTCCTCGAAGGAGATCTCGTCACGCTCCATGCGAGTCAGGATGTAGTTCGCCGTTCCGTTGAGAATGCCGTAGACCCGGCTCGGCTCATTGGCGGCGAGCGATTCACGCATCGTCTTGATGATCGGAATGCCGCCTGCGACAGCCGCCTCGTAATTCAGGATCAGCCCTTTTTTCTCGGCAATCACCGCGAGTTCGAGGCCGTGCTTGGCCAGCAGCGCCTTGTTGGCGGTGACGACGTGCCGTCCGTTTTCAAGCGCGGCATGGATGCTGTCGAAGGCTGCGCCGTTCTCGCCACCGACCAGTTCGACGAACACGTCGATATTGTCGGATGCGGCGAGCTCGGTCGGCGTATCAAACCACTCGATCCCCGTCATGTCGAAGCCGCGATCCTTGGCGCGGTCGCGCGCGGTCACGCCGGTCACGGTGATCGGCCGGCCGCACTTGTGGGTCAGCGAGTTCGATTTGGAATGCAGAAGACGGGCGACCGAAGCGCCGACAGTCCCTAATCCCGCTATGCCGATGCGCAGCGGCTCGTTCATGAAACGACCTTTCGAAACGAGGTGTTGTCAGATGAACGCCCGCGCGGCTAGCGGCGGGCGTTGAGTGCGACGACGTTGTGCCGATTTCCGCCGATCGTTGCAAGGAAGCGTTTGATGTTGCGCGCCGCCTGGCGAATACGATGCTCGTTTTCGACCAGCGCAATGCGCACGTAATCGTCCCCATGCTCACCGAAACCGATCCCCGGCGCGACGGCGACGTCGGCCTTTTCGATCAGCAGTTTGGAGAATTCCAGCGAGCCGAGATCGCGGAACGCTTCCGGGATCGGCGCCCAGGCAAACATCGTCGCTTCCGGAGCCGGCACCTCGAAACCCGCCTGGCCGAAGCTGGAGACGAGTACGTCACGCCGCTTCAGATAGATGTCGCGCACCTCGGCGATATCGGAACCGTCGCCATTGAGCGCGGCGGTCGCGGCCACCTGGATCGGCGTGAACGCACCATAGTCGAGATAGGATTTCACCCGGCCTAGTGCGGCGATCAGCCGCTCGTTGCCGACCGCGAAGCCCATGCGCCATCCGGGCATGGAGAAGGTTTTCGACATCGAGGTGAATTCGACGCAGACATCCATCGCGCCCGGCACCTGCAGCACCGAAGGCGGCGCTTCGTTGCCGAAATAGATCTCGGCATAGGCAAGGTCCGACAGGACAATGATGTCGTGCTTGCGCGCGAACGCGATGACGTCCTTGTAGAAATCCAGCGACGCGACGAACGCGGTCGGGTTGGACGGATAATTGAGAATCAGCGCCAACGGCTTCGGAATCGAATGCTTCACCGCGCGTTCCAAAGCTGGCAGGAAGCCGTCATCGGGCGCCACCGGCATGGAGCGGATCACGCCGCCAGACATGATAAAGCCAAAGGCATGGATCGGATAGGTCGGGTCCGGACACAGGATCACGTCGCCGGGCGCGGTGATCGCCTGCGCCATGTTGGCGAAGCCTTCCTTGGAGCCGAGGGTCGCGATCACCTGCCGGTCCGGATCGAGCTTCACGCCGAAACGTCGGGCGTAATAGGCGGCCTGCGCCTTGCGCAGCCCCGGAATGCCCTTGGACGATGAATAGCGATGCGTGCGCGGATCGCGCACCGTCTCGACCAGCTTGTCGACGATGGCCGGCGGTGTGGGAAGGTCGGGATTGCCCATGCCCAGATCGATGATATCGCGGCCGGCCGCTCGCGCGTCGGCCTTCAGGCGGTTGACCTGTTCGAAAACGTAAGGGGGCAGACGACGGACTTTATGAAATTCTTCCATGGGACATCACCTCGGCATATTCGCGCGCTATAGCGCGTTCCTGCGGTAAAATCGAGATATCTCGACGATTGCGATCAGTTCTCGATGATCTTGATCGTCGCGTCGGAATGGGTTGCTCCGATGGCGCGCAATTCGGCCAGCCGGCGACGGTATTCCGCCGCTGAGACGAGCCCCCGCGAACGTGCCGCCGCAAGCGCCTGCATCTCGGTGAGCAACGCGTCACGGCCGGCATCCGTCATCTGCGGCGCCGCGCCGCGCGGTTCGTTGTTGATGTTCGGGTAAGCGCCGCTCACAGCCGCCCGTCCCGAACCGCTGAACAGCGGATCGCGCGTCGCCTCGGGCTCCAGCGCGGTCGCCGCAACCGCCGGCGCATCGGGCCTCGCGGCCGGAACCGGCGCACCAACATCGCCGAAGGCGGCCCGCGGAACCGCCTCGTCAATGGCGTTGCCGCCTGCGCATCCGGCGACGCCCAGACAGTTGAAGATCAGTAACGTGATTCCAATGTTTTTCATGTTACCCTTGGGAAACGGGGCTAAGACTTTGGCGAGCCCTGCAAAACCGGGCACACTATACAGCCCGCCGGGAGGAAACCAATGGATCGATGACACGCCGCGTCGCCTATGTCATCAACATCCATTAATAAGGCAACACAAAGAATGCCAGCGATGACAAAATACGAAATGCCACAGGGACGGAAACGCAATGGCTGAGAAGAACGACGGCGCGCCCGACAAGACGGGCGACCGGACATCCATCGACGCCTATGTCATCAAGGATCCGGAGACGTTCGCCCGCAATCTCGCGCGCATGATCGAGGAAGCCGGCCACGCGGCTTCCGCATGGATTGCGCCGCGCGAAACCGGCGAGCACACCGACACCGTCGCCGAGCCGATGGCCGACGTGGTCAAAACCTTCTCCAAGGTCTCGGAATACTGGCTGGCCGATCCGCAGCGCGCCGTCGAGGCGCAGACGCGGCTGTTTTCCGCCTATATGGAGGTCTGGTCGAATTCGATCCGCAGGATGGGCGACGCCAGCCTCGCGGAAGCCGTCGAGCCGGAGCGAGGCGACCGCCGCTTCTCCGATTCCGACTGGAAGGACAATCATTTCTTCTCCTTCCTCAAGCAGGCCTATCTCGTCACCTCGAAATGGGCCTCGGACCTCGTCGAGCACACGGAAGACCTCGACGACCATACCCGTCACAAGGCGACCTTCTATGTGAAGCAGTTGGCCAACGCGATCTCGCCGTCGAATTTCATGGTTTCCAACCCGGAGATCTTCAAGGAGACGATCGCCTCCAACGGCGCCAATCTCGTCACCGGCATGCGCATGCTGGCGGAGGATATCGAGGCAGGGCATGGCGACATCCGGGTGCGCCAGGTCGACGGGTCCAAGTTTAAGCTCGGCGAGAATATCGCTGTCACGCCGGGTAAGGTCATCGCCCGCAACGATCTTGTCGAGATCATCCAGTACGAGCCGGCGACAGAAGAGGTCCTGAAACGCCCGCTGCTGATCTGCCCGCCCTGGATCAACAAGTTCTACATTCTCGACCTCAATCCCGAGAAGTCCTTCGTCAAATGGGCGGTCGAGCAGGGTCACACGGTTTTCGTCATGTCCTGGATCAATCCGGACAAACGCCACGCGTCGCTCGACTGGAACGACTATATCGATGACGGCATCTGCTTCGCCCTCGACACGATCAAGAAGGCGACCGGCGAGAAGAAAGTCAACGCGATCGGCTATTGCGTCGGCGGCACGTTGCTGTCGGCGGCGCTCGCCCTGTTCGCGCGCGAGGGCAAGGAGCGGATCGCCACCGCAACGCTGTTCACCACCCAGGTCGATTTCGTCAATGCAGGCGATCTCAAGGTCTTCGTCGACGAGGACCAGTTGAAGACGCTGGAAACGCAGATCCGCAAGACCGGCTATCTCGAAGGCTCGAAAATGGCGACAGCCTTCAACATGCTGCGCTCGGGCGACCTGATCTGGCCCTATGTCGTCAACAACTACATGAAGGGCAAGGAACCTATGCCCTTCGACCTGCTCTACTGGAATGCGGATTCCACCCGCATGCCGGGCGCGAACCACATCTTCTACCTGCGCAACTGTTACTACGAGAACCGGCTCTCCAACGGAAAAATGGTGCTGCACGGCGCGCCCGTCTCGCTCGCCGACGTCAAGATCCCGATCTACAATCTCGCCACCAAGGAGGACCACATTGCCCCGGCGCTGTCCGTCTTCGAGGGCTCGAAGAGCTTCGGATCGAATGTCACCTATGTGATGGGCGGCTCGGGCCATATCGCCGGCGTCATCAATCCGCCGGCCAAGAACAAATACCAGTTCTGGTCCGGGCCGAAGGTCGCCGGCAACTTCTCCAAATGGATGGAAAAGGCGAAGATCAACGAAGGTTCCTGGTGGCCGCACTGGCAGGCATGGATCGAGAAGGACGACGACACTCGCGTTCCGGCCCGCACCAAACTCGGCGGCAGCAAGCTAAAGCCACTCTGCGACGCGCCCGGCGAATACGTCCGCGAACGCTCGTGAAATTTCCCGCCCCGCTGATCCCCGGACGCCTCGTCCGGCGGTACAAGCGTTTCCTTGCCGACATTACTTTGGACAACGGCGCGGAGATCACCTGCGCCGTCCCCAATACCGGCTCGATGATGGGCCTGACCGATCCGGGCTCGCGTGTCTTCCTGTCGCGGTCGGACAATCCGAAGCGCAAATACGCCCACACGCTGGAAATGGTCGAGGCGGACGGCATCTGGGTCGGTGTCAATACCGGCCTGCCCAACCGGCTCGCCGAGGAGGCGATCCGCGCCGGCATGATCTTCGATCTCGCCGACTATGCAGTGCTGCGCCGCGAGCAGAAATACGGGCAGAAATCTCGTATCGACATCCTGCTGGACGACCCGGCCCGCGGAAAGGCCTATGTCGAGGTCAAGAATGTCCACTTCATGCGCCAGCCCGGCCTCGCCGAATTCCCCGACACCGTGACCGCCCGCGGTGCCCGCCACCTAGACGAGATGGCTGACATGGTGCGCGAAGGCCACCGCGCCGTCATGGTCTATCTCGTCCAGCGCGGCGACTGTGAGAGCATGCGCCTCTGTCGGGAGCTTGACCCCGCCTATGGTGCCGCTTTTGACCGCGCGGCAGCTTGCGGGGTTGAAGCAATCGCCATTCGGTGCCAAATCTCGCCGGAAGAAATCGCGCCCGCAAAACCCATCCCGCTCGTCGACTGAGAGACGGCTGCGATCCGGAGAAGCCCATGGTCACCTATCTCGAAGCCGACAGTGCGCCGATAAAGAACACAGGCCAGATCCGCCTCTACGGAGAGGACGGCTTCGAAGGCATGCGCAAGGCCTGCAAGCTGACCGCGACCGTGCTCGACGAACTGGTCGATGTCGTCAAGCCCGGCGTCACCACCAACGAGATCGACAAGCTCGTCTTCGAATTCGGCATGGACCACGGCGCGATCCCCGCAACGCTCAACTATCGCGGCTACACCAAGTCCTCCTGCACCTCGATCAACCACGTCGTCTGCCACGGCATTCCGAACGACAAGCGGCTGCGCGAAGGCGAGGTCGTGAATATCGACGTCACCTATGTGATCGACGGCTGGCACGGCGATTCCTCGCGCATGTATCCGGTCGGAGAGATCAAGCGCGCCGCCGAGCGCCTGCTTGAAGTCACCCACGAATGCCTGATGCTCGGCATCGACGCCGTGAAACCCGGCGCGCGCATGGGCGCTATCGGCGAGGCCATCCAGAAACATGCCGAGGGCGAACGCTGCTCGGTCGTGCGCGATTTCTGTGGCCATGGCGTCGGCCGCCTGTTCCACGACGCGCCGAACGTCCTCCATTACGGCCGCGTGGACGAGGGCATCGAGATGCGCAAGGGCATGATCTTCACCATCGAGCCGATGATCAATCTCGGCCGCCCGCATGTGAAAGTTCTCTCCGACGGCTGGACGGCCGTCACCCGCGACCGCAGCCTCTCCGCGCAATACGAGCACACCGTCGGCGTCACCGACGATGGCTGCGAGATCTTCACCCTGTCGCCCAAAGGCCTCGACCGCCCCGGCCTTCCCGGTTAGGTTGCAGCCAGCGGCATCAAGCCGCGGCGGGGCTGGGGATGTCCGACGACAACGACGAACGGCAGATCTTTCTGGGCGAGTTCGCGCGTCCGGCCGACATGCTCGCCGGCAAGCCCGTCAAACCGGAAAAAGCCCCCTCGCCCCATACCGGCCACCGCGACCGGCTGCGCGCCCGCTTCATGGATGCGGGCCCAGAGGCGCTGGCCGATTACGAACTGCTTGAACTGCTGCTCTTCCGCTCGATCCCCCGCCGCGACACCAAGCCGCTCGCCAAGGCGCTGATCGCCCGGTTCGGTTCCTTCGGGGCGGTGCTCGGCGCGGACCCTAAGCGGCTGATGGAGGTCCCCGGCGTCAAGGAGGCCGTCGCGTCCGACCTGAAGACGGTCGCCGCCGCCGCGCAGCGCATGCTCAAGGGCGAGATAGCATCGCGCGAGGTGCTGTCCTCGTGGAACGCCGTGCTCGACTATTGCAAGGCCGCCATGGCCTACGAGACGCGTGAGCAGTTCCGCATCCTGTTCCTCGACAAGAAGAACACGCTGATCGCCGACGAGGTGCAGCAGACCGGTACGGTCGACCACACGCCGGTCTATCCGCGCGAGGTGATGCGCCGGGCGCTCGAACTATCCGCGACCGCCATCATCCTCGTCCACAACCACCCCTCCGGCGACCCCACCCCGTCGCGCGCCGATATCGAGATGACCAAGCAGATCGCCGAGACCGGCAAGACCCTCAACATCGCCGTCCACGACCACGTCATCATCGGCAAGAACGGGCATGTGAGTTTGAAGGGTCTGGGGCTGTTTTGAAGAGTATCTGACAAGTTTGTCGACGTGTAACTTAGTTCACTACGGCCGTACCTCGTATCAAGTGCGTATCCTAAACATCCGTGGAGGAATTGATGCTGGTTGTGGATAGCGGAAAACAAAGCATGTCACGTATCGGCGCTGTTTGTAGAATGGAGCGTGTCAGACCGTTTGAAGATATTTCTGTATCGTTGGGCTGTTTCAATTGCGGGAACAAAGCAGCCTCCAACAGAGATTATTCGGGGCGGTGAAGAGTCCTACAGCAACGACTTCTATCTAGTCCGGCTCAAATTGAGTCCTAGTTCACGCGAATTTCGAGCCAAAAGTCTACTCCCGGAAGGCGTCGAAGGAATTTGGTTTGGGCAAGACCATGTCGGACATGAGGCGGTCGTGCCGAACTGGGCATTACCCGAAATGTATTTTGCTTGGGAGCACTTCTACAGATCTCTTTTTATCGACGGAGTCTCCGCCTTTCGGTTCGTTCTGTACCACTTCACAGGCTACGCCAGATACATCAGATGGCGCGAAACCTTCTACCAATTCGCGTACAATCGCAAACGTTTAGCTCGCAGAGACCGGATAACCATCCTGCGATACTTCTTTCAAGAATATGTTAAGGACAACCGGTTTTCGGTCACGGCAGCAGGGCTCGCGGCGAGGCTATATGGGACACGCTGGGTACTGCACCCAAAACATGATGAGAGTCACGCCTACTACCGTTTGCTCTTAAACTCTTTGGTCCAGTCAGGCGATATTATTCGGCAGCATGACCGTTTCTTCATTGACGCTCAAGCGCTTGAAACGATAGCAGCAGCCGATGAAAGCGACCGCCGTCACCGCGATAATATCTGGTATCAACGAATACTTGCGGCGCTGACATTCGGGCTCATTCTTGTCGGCGCGCCTCAAGCTTTTTTCAACGGGATGGCAGCTTTACAGAGATGCTGCTGAGCATTGGTTCGCACCCGCAACACCATCCAAACCTGTGTACCCCATTTCGCCTCCCACGTTTTCTTTTGCAGACAACTGAATCTGCTCAGGAAAAAGTGGAATAGATAATTCTTAAGGATCTCCGAAGCTCCTTACTCACCTCGAGAATCAACCCTTTTTAGAAAAACTGATCCACCTCCTTCCAAGTGAGCCACGACGCGAACGGCTGGTGGGATATTGATCGCGGCAAATCCCCGGAATCCCAACAATTCCCAGAAATCTTATCCACCGCCCTCCACCGTCCCTTACCCTGACCGAGCCCTTTCATTGGAAGCCCGGGTGCACACCGGCGAACGGGGGAAGGGTCGGCGCCTGCCGTGCGGAAAGAGGTTTCCGCATCGGGGATCAGCCCCGGAGGCAGGCCGGAAACGGTACGCGACGTGAGAGAGTCCGGTGGCTTGCCGCTTACTCTCTTGGAAACCGCCCCGCCAAGCGGCCCCTCCGCAAGGGGGGAGACAAAGGCCATGAGGCGGCCAGTCGGGGTCTTGCGGATCCCGGGCGTAGAGCGGCCGGCGCCGGAAGCAGCCGGGGGGCGGTCGAAGGACCGCACATACAAATTAGACAGAGCGATCCCAGACCGCCCGTCTTCCAATTTTGCGTGCTCACGGCAGTTCCCGCTGCGCGTGAACGCCTCCGCATGGGCCTCGCAAAGGCTCGGACGCGCGGTCGCGCTTGCGGGCTTACGCCCGGGTTCTTTGAAATCGCCGATGTGGGAGATTAGGCATGGGGCGAAGCGACGCGCGCCCACTCTCCACCCTTGTGGGGGAGAAAGCGATTTCAACATCTTAGCGACAGCTAAGTGTTAGAAATCGCAAGAGGGGGGTCACGATGCCGGCCACCGAACAATACGGGCTCAAGCCCGCATTCTTCGAAAATCCACAAACGCATTACGCCTAAAGCGCCCTGATCAGCCGATCCGCCGCGTCCATCTCGGACCAGCGCCTGGCGCGCCGGGCTTTCGCCTCGGCGTCCTCGCCCCATTGGGCGATGTTCCAGTCCTCGTCGACATGCGCCGCGTCCCAGGCCTCCGCGGCGGTGAGCTCGCCCTTCCAGACGGCAATCGCCAGCAGGGCCGATCCCGTTAGCGTTGTCATCGAATGAAGCGCGGCGAGCACCACCGGGTCGGTGACCGTCTTCAGATGAATACCCAGCCCGGCAATCGCCTCGCGCGGCTGCGCGACATGGATGACGCCTTCGGCGAGGCTGAAACGCGCGCCGGCAAGGCTTTCTGCCCAGTCGACCACCGGATCCCAGATTTCGCGCTGCCGCTCCGCCAGCCCTTCGGGCCCGTCAGCTCGGTAGAAGAGAAGATCGGTGCCGCAATAGCGCAGGATGTCTTCAAGCACCGCCTGCATGTCGCTCGCCACGCCGTCGATCGCGGTGTTGGCCAGTCGGTAGCAAGGCATGGTGTTCGGATCGATCTCCTCGCCCTGCCCGTCGAATTCGGCAGCGACAAGACTGGCCGCATTGGCGGTCGCGAAGGCCAGTGTGCTCTTGCCGGGCGTCTTCACCGCGCGGCCGTCCAGCAGCACGTGATGGGCCCCGTCGCGCTCGCCCGTTTCGACGATCTTGTAGAACCGCTTCGGCAGCGCTGCGCGCATGCTCGCTTGGGCGCTCACCATCGGATCGCGCGGTTCGTCGGCCTTCGGATCGGATAAAGAAAGTATGTCGCGCACGGGAAAGTCCATCCGGCTCGTTTCAATCGCGCCGGATAGACCATGTCATTCGGGCCAATGCAAGGCGTCAGGCTTTGTTGGCGAGCTTCAGATTGCCTTCGATGACGATATTGTCCGGTGCCAGCGCATGGGCGTTGGACAGCACCTTGCGGGCCTGTTTCATGTCGCCGCGCAGGATATAGGAATAGCCTTGGTTGTTCAGGATCGAGGCCTTCGCGCCTTCCAGCTTCAGGAGCTGCGCATAGGCGCGGTCGGCGAGATCGAACCGGCCGAGCTGGTCGTAGGACGCCGCAAGCCCGAGCCAGGCCGTGCCATTGTCGGGCGTCGCCTCGACTGCGGCGCGGAAATTCTTCTCGGCGAGGCCGTAATTACCGGCTGCGAACTGCTTCTGGCCGGTTTCAATCTTGCGATCGGCAAGGCTTTCCTGCGCATTCGCCTGGAAGGCCGAAGTCATCGTGGTGTCGATAGAGCCGGTCTGGCAACCGCCGAGCGCGCCGGCAAGAAGCCCGATGGCGATAAGGCGAACGATCCGAACCTTCATGACGCTGTCCCCATGTCCCCGCCCGGTTTTCCGGGTCTGTTGACCCAACGGTATCGGAAACGGGTAAAGATGCGGTCGTCAAACGCGGCTAAAAATCGGCAAAGCGACAGGGTTAAACAAGGCTCAACGAAAAGCCTAAGTATTGAACCTTACGATGATCGGAATGATCGCGATCATCACGACCACCGGCAGGATACAGACCGTGACCGGGATCGACATTTTCGCCGGAAGCGCGTGCGCCTTCTCCTCGGCGGCGGACATTCGCTTGTGGCGCATCTCGTCGGAGAAAACTTTCAGCGCACCGGAAAGGCTGGTGCCCAGTTCCTTCGATTGCTGCAAAAGCGTCGCGAAAGCGCGCACCTCGTCCACGCCGAGCCGGTCGGCCAGCGCCTTCAGAGCCTCGTTGATGGAACGGCCGGCCCTGAGTTCCAGCGACACCAGCACGAGGTTCTGGCTGAGCAGCGGATAGGTCACGCGGATTTCCTTCGAAACCCGCTCGATCGACGCTTCCAGGCTCATACCGGCATCCGCACAGACGATCATCAGGTCCATGAAGTCCGGGAAACCGTTGCGATATTCGGTGACGCGCTGGGTCACCTTCTGCTTGAGCATGAAGGCTGGCAGGAAATAGCCGCCGACCGAAAGCCCGGCCAGTATTGTGATGCCACGCTGCGACAGCGGCGCGATATGCATCGCGAAGAGCAGTATGGCGGCCAGGACGAGGCCCGCGCCCATTGCCCCGAAGCGTACAAGGAAGAACTTACCCACCGCGTCTGGATCGAGATAGCCGGCCCGCATCAGGGTCTGGCGCAGGCGCACGACATTGTCCGGGTCGGCCGAGGCGTAGAATTCCGCCGCGCGCCGTGCCGCCTTGTCCGCGATTTCCGCGTCGCGCCGCCGCTTGTCCACCTCGACCGGCGCGCCCGGCTCTTCCGCATCCTCGCCGAAGCTCACATGCAGCCGGCTTCGCACGCGGCTATGCTGCTTGCGGTCCTGCGTCAGCGAATAGGCGAGCCCGCCAAGGCCGAGTAGGACGATGAAAACGCCGGCGGGAATGATGAGGGATGAAAGGTCCATTGCTCTCACCGCCTCAGAACTTGAAAGAGGCCATCTTGAACATGATGGCGTTGCCAAGAACAAGCCACATGAACGAGGCGCCGACGAGATACCAGGTCAGCGGCTCGCTGACGACATCGCCATAGTAATTCGGCATCAGAACCATGACGGCGGCGACCAGCAGCACCGGAACGGCGGTCAGGATATAGGCCGACATGCGCCCTTCCACCGAGATCGCCTTGACTTTGCGGCGCAGCTTGCCGCGCTCGCGGATGACGCCCGACAAGCCTTCAAGGATCTCGCGCAGATTACCGCCGGTGGTCGACTGGATCGAGACCGCCGTGACGAAGAGCGGCAGATCCTCGTGGCCCACCCGCTCGTACAGATTGCGCAGCGCGCTCACCATGTCCGACCCATAGGTAACCTCGTCGGAGACGATGCCAAACTCCGTACCGATCGGATCCGGCATCTCACGCGACACCATAGAGACCGCGACCGGAACCGGGTGGCCGGCCTTCAGGCCGCGGGTGATCAGGTCGAGCGCTTCGGGCAACTGCGTGCCAAAGCGCCTGTGCCTTTTCTTGCGCAACCATTTCAGGAGCAGAAATGGCACGGCAGGTATCAACGCGACCCCCAGCAAAAGGCCGAATTTCAGCTCGTGGACATAAAGCCCGCCGCCAACGCCGATCGACAGCGAAATCAGCGTCGTGACCGTCAGAAAGGTCGTCAGCGGCATCACCATGCCGGACTGCATGCGCAGTTCGCGCAACGCGGCAATCGGCGACAATCCGCCCTGGCCGTCGAGCCCGCGTTCCTTGCGCAATTGTACCAGAACTTCCTTCTGGTTGACGTTGCGCTCCTTCAGCCGCATGCGCCGGTTGATCGCCTTGCGCGTCTCAGCGCCAGAGGAAAGCAGCATGTAGCCGGCCTCGGCGAGCATGATGCCCGCCCCGGCTGCAAAGGCGTAGACGATGTATATGGTGACGTCGCCGAGTTCCATCATCCGCCCTGCTTGTTGGACGGATCGAAATAGTCGCCCGGGAACTCGACGCCCATGGCGAGCAGCTCTTCCAGGAAGCGCGGCCGGATGCCCGTCGCCTCGAAATGGCCGATGATGTTGCCCTCGGCATCCATCCCGGTGCGCCGGAAGGCGAAGATTTCCTGCATCTGGATGACATCGCCCTCCATGCCGGTGACTTCGGCGACGCTGGTGACCTTGCGCTTGCCATCGGACAGGCGCGTCAGCTGCACGATCAGCCCGATGGCGCTCGAAATCTGGCTGCGAATCGAGGCGACAGTCATCGGCATGCCGGTCATGCCGAGCATCTGTTCGAGGCGCGAGATCGCGTCGCGCGGTGTGTTGGCGTGAATGGTCGCCATGGAGCCTTCGTGACCGGTATTCATGGCCTGGAGCATGTCGAAGGCCTCCTCACCGCGGCACTCGCCGAGAATCACGCGGTCAGGGCGCATGCGCAGCGCGTTCTTGACGAGGTCGCGCTGACGCACTTCGCCGATGCCTTCCGAGTTGGCGGGCCGCGTTTCCATGCGTGCCACATGCGGCTGCTGAAGCTGCAGCTCAGCCGCGTCTTCGATGGTGATCAGGCGCTCGTCCTCCGAGATGAAGGCTGAGAGCGCGTTCAGCATGGTCGTCTTGCCGGTGCCCGTACCACCCGAGATGATTGTGGTGATCCGCGCGAACACGGCGGCGGCCAGCACTTCGGCCATCGGTTGTGTCAGTGCGCCGAACTCGACCAGCTTGTGAAGACCGAGCTTGTTCTTGGAAAACTTGCGGATCGAAACCAGTGGGCCGTCGACCCCGATCGGGCGAATGGCGGCGTTGAAGCGCGATCCATCCAGCATGCGCGCGTCGCACATCGGCTGGGACTCGTCGATGCGACGGCCAACGGCCGCGACGATCTTGTTGATTACGCGCAGCAGGTGCGCCTCGTCCTTGAACGGGATTTTTTCTTGGACGAGCTTGCCGCCGCGCTCCACGAAGCAGTTCTCGTGGCCGTTGATCAGGATATCGCTGACGGTGGGATCCTTGAGCAGCGGCTCGAGCGGCCCGAGCCCGACCATCTCGTCGACGAGATCGTCAATCAGCGACTCGACCTCGGCGACGTTCAGCGCGAGCCTTTCGTTGCGGACATATTCCGTGACAAAAGTCTGCACCTCCTGGCGCATGCGGTCGGGCGGCAGCGCTTCCAGCGCAACGAGATTGATTTCCTCGATCAGCTTGCGATGCAGCTTCACGCGCGCATCGAGCGTGCGCTCCTGCGACTTCGGCGCGGCGCGGCCCTGCACCGGCTTCGTAGACCGCTTGTTGGGAATGACAATCGGCTTTTCTTCATAGACCGGCGGCGGAGCCGTCTTTGGAGAAGCCTCGCGCGAGGAAAGCTGCGTGAACCTGCTTGTCATTATCGCACCGATACCCTGTTTTTTGGCGCCTCCGATCTATCGCCGGATTGCGCGGTCGCCGGCCTAGCCGGTTTTTTTCAACAACCCTTTGCCAAACCCCAGGAAGCCGCGCTTGCCGCCCACCTCGAGCTGCATCTCCTCGGGCAGAATGATCCTCTTCATATCGCGTATGACATTGGCATTCGGATCGACTTCGTGCAGCGGCACGCCGCGATCGACGGCTTCGCGCACCAGCTTGTAATTGTTGGAAATCCCCCCAGCGAAACGATCCCCGAGCAGTTCCTCTACGTCGGTCGCCTTCACCCCGCCTTCGAGTCCCTTCGGCGTGTAGCGGTTGATGATCACCCGCGATTTCACTTCCTTGCCGACTTCGGTCTCGATCGCGTGGATCAGGCGCTGCGTGTGGCGCAGGCACGGAACGGTCATTTCCGCCGTGATGTAGACGTGGTTCGACCCGCGCAGAACGGTCTCCGTCCAGGGGAACCAGATGCGCGGCAGGTCGATCACGACATTGTCGAAATAAGCCGAGACGAGATCGAGCACCTTGACGACAACATCGGTGTCGAAGGAACGCATTTCGGTCGGCATGTTCGGAGCCGCGAGCACGGCAAGTCCGGACGGATGCTTCGACAGGAGCGCATCGAGAAGCTGGCGATCCAGGCGTTCGACCTGGTTCTCCACCTCGGCGATGTCAAAGCGCGGCTCCAGGTCCAGATATTCCGCACATGAGCCGTTCTGGAAGTTAAGGTCGACCACGCAGGTCGAGGCCGCGCGTGTCGCCGAACGATGCAGGAGAAACGCTGTTTGCAGCGCCATCGTCGTGTTACCCACGCCCCCGGCCGCCGGCATGAAGGCGCTGATATAGGCTTCCCCCGTGTCGCTTTTGTCGACGCCCTTGAGTGCGCGAATGCAGGAGCGCACGAGATCAGCCGTGGTAACTGGCTTGACTAGGAAATCGGCGACATGCAGCTGTACGATAATACGCACCATCGCGGGATCGAGGCCGCGGCTGACGACGATGACAGGCACCCGGTCCGTCAGCCGGCGGGTCACGCGTTGAAGCGCCTCCAGACGTTCCAGATTGGCGTCATCTATATCGATGATGACGGCGCCGGCTTCCGCATCCTGGATATCGCCATGCAGTTCGGTCACCGCCTTTTCGATCGTGACGAGATTGATTGCGTCGGAAACCGAAAATGCAGTGCGTGTCGTCGCAAGGAATTCCTTGTCGGTCGACACCAGCACGATGCGATTGCTCTGTTCCTTGTCTTCAGCCATTTCTCACGTCACTACAATATGTTGGCAGGCCAAGCGGATTTATTCCTAGAGTGCCGGCTGCGCGGCAGAGTCGGTCGCGGCGGCGGCGGTGTCGCTGCTCTCGCGATCAGCCGGAACGACAAGGTCTGTGTCCTGCACACCGGCAGGCCACGGATCGATGATCTGCAGCGCGCTGTTATGCGCCATCGCGTTTCCGGCGCCGAGGGTCACGCCCTCATTTAGGGTCTCTTCCGGGCCCACACAGCCGGCAAGTGAGATTGTCGCGACTGCCAATGCGATCCGTGTTGTCGTCTTGTGCATAACGGTTCTCCTAGCCACCGATTTCGAGGGTCAGGATGTGGCCCGAGGTCTGCGGGACGAGCGCCGGCGCCCCTGCCCCGGTCGCCGATGTGCGTACTTCATCGAGCCCGAGCACCGCGAATTCCTGATCAGTCGCCGGGCGCGTTCCGTCGAGCGGTGTCGCCATCGGCGTGCTGGGCTGGACCGGCCGCACCAGATGCGGCGTTACAATCATGACGAGGTCGGTTTCCTTGCGCTGGAATTCCTTGCTCGCGAACAGGGCGCCGATGACGGGCAGCTTGCGCGTACCCGGCAGGTTGCTGCCCTTGTTGTCGTTATCGGCCTGATAGAGGCCGGCCATCATGAAGCTCTGACCGCTCTTCAGATCGACCGAAGTCCTGGCGCGACGCACCGACAGGATCGGAAACCCGGTCGACGAGACTTCGTCAATGCTGGAGACTTCCGGCTCGATCTCGAGCGAGATCAGGCCGTCCTTGAGCACCGTGGGCGTGAATTCCAGACCGACGCCGAATTTCTTGTATTCAATCGAGACCTCGCCATTCTTGCCGGTGACCGCGATCGGAAACTCGCCGCCGGCGAGAAAGCTCGCCGTTTCGCCGGAGCGCGCCACGAGGTTGGGCTCGGCGAGACGCCGCGCCACACCGCGGTCTTCCATAGCCTTGATCGCGACATCGACATTCAGGCCACCGCTGACCAGACTGCCCATGAAGTTACCGACGGATGCATAACCAATTGTGGCGAGGTCGGATTTGCGGGTCTCTGAATTGTAGCTCAGATCGTTGATCTTGACGCCCAACTCCTGCCCCGCGTTGCGGTTGATCTCAACGAAACGGACATTGAGCTGCACCTGCTGCGACGAGGTCACATTGACGGAGTTAATAATCTCGTCTTCGTTTCCGGCGAATTTGCCGGCGATCTTTTTGGCGCGGTCGGCCGACACCTGATCCGGCGCCGAGCCCGACAGGACGACCTGGCCGTTTGTCGTCGTGACCTTGATATTGGCGTCCGGGACATTCTCGCGGATCGCAGTTTTCAGGCGCGTCGTATCGACGGAGACCTCGACATCGACGGAGCCGATCAGGTTCTTCTGTTCATCGAATAGTGCAATGCCAGTCGTGCCCGCATTGATGCCAAGCACGTAGAAGGACCGGTTGGTAAGCGGCTGCACATTGGCGATCTCCGGATCGCCGACGACGATCTCGTAGAAGGAACTATGCGTACGAATAGTCTTCGGTTTGCCCTTCTCGACCGTAATGAGGCTGGTTCGGCCAGACGAAATCGTTAGCACGTCCTGCGCCCGGGCGTTGCTCATCGGCGTCGAAGAAAAAGCGAGGGCTGCCATGACACAGGCGAGGATTTTCTGTCGGCCGCGAGATTTCATCGGTTCACTCCTTCGTCGCGGACATCATAGGTTTCCACCTCGGTCCGGCGGCGCACGGTCACCTTTGCCGTGGTCGCCAGGATCGGTTGGACCTCAGTGAAAGACGACGTCATTTCCTGATCGATGCCGTGATCCGGCATTTTGAATTCGTCGGTGGCGATATCGCCCGCTCGCCGCAACTGCAGCGAGAGGCTGCCGGCCGATTGTGCCGCCGCGAGCGATTTCGCACCGGCCGAGTCCACTTCCATGGTCACCGCGCGCACGATGACCGGATCGGACTGGCGCTCGTCCGCGATCTGGTCGATCGACAGCACCTTGACGTTTGCGAGAACGATTGTGGTCGCCACGAAACTGTCGGTCTCGCCGGTGAAGGTTCGGTCGCCGGCCGGCGAAACCTCGATGGGCGCGACATCATCGGCGCTTTCGCCGTTCTTCTTGTCGATCGTGAAGGTCCGGGTCAGTGCTACATCGACCCGGTCGCCGGGCACGATGAAGCCGGCGACGCCCGTGATATCGTCGACGCGGATCGTCACTGCGCGCATGCCGTCCTCGATCCGGCGCGACAGCGTTGCGCGGTCGTTCGGATCGGTCACCTTGGAAACCAGGATCGGCTCATTGGCGTCGATGGCGGAAAGTGCGATGCGTTCGCCGCCGCCGAGGAAATCGTCGATATGTGAGAATGCGCCGGACGGCAGATCGTCCTTTGGCCAGGGAAGTTCCTTCAGCATACCGGCATCGATCACGGTACCGTAGCGCATTGGTTCGGCGGCCGCGACAATGCTTGAAAACTCTACCGCCGGAGCAGCGTCGTTGGAAACCTCGACCGTCTCGACGACCGTTTGAACGTTGCTTTTGAGCCAGTAATCGGCGGCGATAATCGACAGGCCACCGAAGACGATGGCGATGCCGCCCATTGATAGGAGTTTCTTGTTCACTGCTGCCCAGCCTTAATCCGCAATGCGGATGCCCGTTTTCCCCGCTTTTATTGGGCAACGATGCCCCGGAACCGTGAACAATCATGTAACGGGGCTGGTCAAACTGTTGGCTTTGGCGGATGTGGTTAAATCGCCGTAAACGCGCACTATGTCATGGCGGACCTGTTCGCGTTTGACGCAAGCGCATGCATTATTGACGAGTGATTCGGTCTTCGGACCGCGACGACTGACGGATGGCAATGGACGACAACAGCAGCGATCTCTTCTCCGCTATTGACGATACGTCAAAAAACACGCGCGGTGCCTCGACGCCCAAAGAAACTCCCGCACCCCGTCAAAAGGTAGCCGCGAGCAAGGCCGCGACCGAGAAGTCGGGAGAATACGACGCCTCGGCCATCGAGATCCTCGAAGGGCTTGAGCCGGTGCGACGCCGACCCGGCATGTATATCGGCGGCACGGACGACAAGGCGCTTCACCATCTCTTTGCCGAGGTGATCGATAACTCGATGGACGAGGCCGTTGCCGGCCATGCGACTTTTATCGAAGTGTCGCTGGACGCTCAGGGCTATGTCACGGTCACGGACAACGGCCGCGGCATCCCGGTCGATCCGCACCCCAAGCACAAGGACAAGTCGGCGCTCGAAGTCATTCTGACGACGCTGCATGCCGGCGGCAAATTCGATTCAAAGGTCTACGAAACCTCAGGTGGCCTTCATGGCGTCGGCGTCTCGGTAGTCAACGCTCTGTCGGACGACCTCGAAGTGGAAGTGGCCCGCAACCGCAGACTCTACCGCCAGCGCTTTTCGCGCGGCCAACCGCTTGGCGGGCTGGAAGAACTTGGCGAGGTCGCCAATCGCCGGGGCACCAGGACGCGCTTTCACCCCGACCCGGACATTTTCGGCAAGAGCGCCAAGTTCGAGCCGGCCCGGCTCTACAAGATGGCGCGCTCGAAGGCTTATCTGTTCGGCGGTGTGGAGATTCGCTGGTCATGCGACCCGGACCTGCTTGGCGAAAAGGACCAGACCCCTCCCAAGGCCGTGTTCCACTTCCCGGGCGGCCTGAAGGATTATCTCGAAGCGAGCCTCGGTCCGGAGCAACGCGTTACCGCCAATATCTTCGCAGGCAAGAGCGAACGTCCCGGCGGACACGGCTCCGTCGAATGGGCGATTACATGGCATGGCGGCGACGGCTTCGTGAATTCCTACTGCAACACGATCCCCACACCTGAGGGCGGCACGCATGAAGCGGGCCTGCGCACGGTGTTGACGCGCGGCCTGAAGGCCTATGCCGAACTGGTTGGCAACAAGCGCGGTTCGGTGATTACCACCGATGACGTGATGATCTCGGCTGCGGCGATGTTGTCCGTCTTCGTGCGAGAGCCCGAATTCGTCGGCCAAACAAAGGATCGGCTGGCGACGACCGAGGCGCAGCGCATCGTCGAACAAGCCTTGCGCGACGCCTTCGACCACTGGCTCGCCGCGTCGCCGCAGGAGGCCAACGCCCTGCTCGACTGGGTCGTCGATCGCGCCGACGAGCGGCTGAAGCGCCGGCAGGAAAAGGAAGTCAACCGCAAGACCGCGGTGCGCAAGTTGCGCCTGCCCGGCAAGCTCGCCGACTGCAGCCAGAATTCGGCCGCGGGCGCCGAAATCTTCATCGTCGAGGGCGACTCGGCCGGCGGCTCTGCCAAGCAGGCGCGCGACCGCAAGGTGCAGGCGATCCTGCCGCTGCGCGGCAAGATCCTCAACGTCGCCTCGGCCGGCCGCGACAAGCTGATGGCCAACCAGCAGATCGCCGACCTCATCCAGGCGCTCGGCTGCGGCACACGCTCGAAATACCGCGACAGTGATCTGCGCTACGAGCGGGTTATCATCATGACCGACGCCGATGTCGACGGCGCCCATATCGCCTCGCTGTTGATCACCTTCTTCTATCAGGAGATGCCCGAGCTGATCCGCAATGGACACCTCTTCCTCGCCGTGCCGCCACTCTACAAGCTCACCCAGGGCGGCAAGACGCTCTATGCCCTCGACGACGCCCATCGCAAGCAGCTTGTCGAAACGGAATTCACAGGACGCGGCAAGATCGAAGTCAGCCGTTTCAAGGGTCTCGGCGAGATGTCGGCGAACCAGTTGAAAGAAACGACAATGGATCCCCGCATGCGCGCACTGCTGCGCGTGGAAATCCTTGAAGATCAGGATGAGGCGACGAAGACGACCGTGGACGACCTGATGGGCACCAAAGCGGAAACCCGCTTCCGCTTCATTCAGGAGAATGCTGCCTTCGCCAAGGATCTGGATATTTAGGCGGCCGCAAGATCCATGGCGTGTTTCCGGGCATTCTGCCGGATCATGTCGAGATAGATCGACCGCAGCAGCGCCAGGATATCGTCATTGTCGTGGCTGGGCCGAGAACCGGTTTCGGCCTCGAACTCCTCCATCACCATGCGCGTAACCTCTTGCGCGCCGATCTTCAACCGGCCATTTGCGACATCGCGCCACACGCGGATCGCCGAGGAAAACAGGGCATGCACTGTCCGCGCGAGACCGGCAGCATCGAACAGGGCGCGAAGCTGGGTCTCGCGTTCACTCACCAAAATTGCAGTTACACGCGAATATGATTGCTCTGACAGGTCGGAAAGCACGCGGGCAACGAAGTCGATCTTGCCCGAACAAACCGCCCGGATCAGCAGCCGCGTCGTAAGCGCACCAGACTCGCGCAGCTCGCCGATCAGTTCGTGGACGCCGTCATCAACACGTCCCGATGCCAGCAGCACAAGTGCATTTGCGGCAGCGTCTCCGCTGATGCGCCGTGCACCGGCCTCACCCAGTATCTTCGTAACAAAAGGCGCCGCGGCAAAAGCCTGCTTCGCAGCTTCCAGCAGCCTGAAACGGTGCACCGGCGAGAGATCCGGATCGTTCAGCAACGCGCCTCGCACAGCAGCGTCACCGATATGCTTCTCGATGATCTTTTCGCGCACGACATCGTCGACCCTTGCATTGGCATTGGCGAGCAGCGTGGCGACGGCGCCTGAATGGCCGTGTTCGGCGATCGCCATCGCAAGGCCCGTTGAGACCTCCGGGCGATTGGCGATCAACGTCTGCAAGCGCGGTTCGGCAATTTCGACGCGGGCGATCAGATCGCCATCGCGCAGCAACGGAGACCTCGCAATCACTAGGCTCGCGATTTCATACTGGTCGCCGGCCAGCGCGGCGACGATCTGCGGCGGCGCAAACCGGCTCGATGCGACCGCTTCCGCCAATGCGAGGCGCACTTTCGGCGACGGGTCGTCGAGCAGAAGCGTCATCGCTGCATCGGCTCCGCAGCGTTCGTCAAATCCCATATCGGAGGTCAGATAGGCGCGCGCCAGCGCCGAGGCGGCAGTGGCCCGCTTCGACACGTCGGCCGACTGGCTCCACTTCAGGAAATGCTGAACGATCATCGCGCGTTACTCCCGGACTCGGCTTGTCGGGACTCACGCTATTGGGAAATGGTTTACTTTCCGTTCACCATGTTTGTTAGAGTCTAATCCTCGCCCGGCCTGAGCAATTCCACGATTGGCGGCGTCAGGCCAAAATCGCGGTAGCCGAGGCGCGTGACAGGCCTCGCCTTGTTTAGATCGAAGCGGCCGTCCGTAAGCATCGCATCGTCGATATGCACGCCGACGACCTCTCCAATGACGACCCAGTTGCCCACAGGCTGCCCATTTCGATCCTTCAGCTCCATGACATCAGTGACCACGCATTCGAGCGCGGCCGGCGCGGCGGCAACGCGCGGCGCTTTGATGATTCTGCAGTTCGCCTCCTCGAGCCCGGCCTTGCCAAACTCGGATATGCTGCGTTCGTATGCAAAGGACGTCTGGTTCATCGCCTTCATCAGCGCCTCGCCGACGAAATTGCAGGCGAACTCGCCGGTCGTCTCTGCGATATCGACGCTGTCCTTTCGGCCGGAGGAGGAGAACATCACCATCGGCGGTGTATCGGCGATCGCGTTGTAGAAGGAATAAGGCGCCAGATTGGGGGTTCCGTCCGGCGCACGTGTCGAAATCCAACCGATCGGACGCGGCGCGACGATCGCCTTGAACGGGTTATACGGCAAACCATGAGCGTTCGCGGGCTCGTAGAACATGCTTCTATCCCTGGTACTCACCTGAATAGTCCGAGATCAGCGATTCGATATCGGGGCGCGGGCGTTCCGCAATTTCTCGGTCGCTGCTACCGATATGCACGATGCCTGCCATCCGCTCATTCGGCGAGAGGCCCAGGATCGCCCTGCCCTTTTCGTCATCGCTGTACCAGCCGGTCACCCAGTTGGCTTTGTATCCGTAGGCATTGGCGGCGTGGACGAGGTTCATCGTCACCGCTCCTGCGGACAAGAACTGTTCCCATGCAGGTATTTTCTCGCTCTCCTTGGTAACCGCGACTACGCCGATCGCGACCGGTGCACGGCGAATGCGGTTGCGTTCCCGCTCGATCTGGTCGTCGGGCATCGGACCGTTGATCTCCTGCGCGCGTACCGCAAGCTTCTCTCCAATCTCGCGGCCCGCCTCGTCCCGGTAGACGATGAAGCGCCACGGCTCCAGCCGGCCATGATCGGGCGTTCGCGCCGCAATTTCGAGCATGTCGCGCAACTCGCTTTCGCTCGGTCCCGGCTCGGACATCATCGTCAAGGGAAGCGACTTTCGGGATCTCAAATAGTCTATAACAGCATTGGTCTTGGTCATGAAAAAGCTCGATTTTTCTTTTCTGGTCGCACTCCGATATGGTGCAGATGGCTTGAATTTACCAGCGCCATGGGGTTCATCTCCCGGGGAGAAACAGACAGTCTGAAGATGCGCTCCGATTATCGTCACCTGAAATATCTGCTCATCGCGGCAACGGCCAGTTTCACAACTGGAGCGCATGCGCAGGATGAGCCGTTTTCCGGCGACCTGAAGTTGCCCGGCATTGTGAACTACGCGCCCGCCAGGCTGGAAAACGGGGCCAATTCCCAGGTCTCCGGCGTCGATCTCTTTCTCGATGCGTTACTGACCGAGGAATCCAATGTCATCAAGACCGGCCTGATCTGGCGTATCTTCGGTTCGGAACCGGGACCAGACGGTAAACTGCCGTTGTTGGCATCCGCGGAAGGGGGCTCGACGAGGCTACAGCTTCCGGCCGGCAGCTATCTCGTTCATGCAGCCTTTGGGCGCGCCGGTGCGACGACGCGTATCAAGCTTGGGGACGAGCCGCGCCACGAGACGATGGTTCTGAATGCCGGCGGGCTTCGCCTCGAAGGCGTTCTGCCGGACGGTATTCCGATGCGCGACCAGAAACTGCGCTTCAACATCTATGAAGATGGGGAGAATGACGAAGGCGAGCGGCAGCTGATCCTCCCCAATGTCCGGCCGGGCCGTACTGTCCGCCTGAACGCCGGCACCTACCACATTGTCTCGAATTATGGCGACGTGAACGCCACGATCCGCGCCGATATCCAAGTCGAAGCAGGCAAAACCACGACAGCCAAGGTCGAACACCGCGCTGCCCAGGTCACCCTCAACCTGGTGCGCGGCAAGAACGGCTTTCCGCTGGCGGATACCGCGTGGTCAGTGCTTGGCGCTTCGGGCGACATTATCGCGGAGAACGTCGGCGCCTTCCCAACCATGATCCTGGCGGCGGGCGACTACACGGTGATCGCCAAGAACAAGAACCGTGTCTTTCAGCGCGACATTACGATCCGGGCGGGCCGCGACATCGTCGTCAAGGTCGATACCGAAACCGCAGAGCAGCTCACTCAGTAACGTTCCGAAATCGTCGCCCTGGCCGGACGGCGCGGGCGCTGTGACGGATCGAGCGAAAAGACGGCCGTCTGCACTGTCTCGAGCAGCACTTTCCGGTCGGCGATCTTCGACAAATCGTCCCAAGGCATTGTCCTGCCGACCCACGCCCTGATCTGCCTGCCGTAAAGGCGCTGGAATTCCCGTATCAGCAGGGATGTGCGCAACGTCAGCGAAAACTGGCTGACCAGATGGAACAGGCGTCCGTTCTGGCCGTCGAAATAGACGGGAATCACCGAGGCGTTGGCTGCCTGGATCAGCCGCGCGGTGAACATTTTCCACGGCAGATCCTCAGCGCGCCCAAGCCCCTTTCGCGCAGTCGCCACGCCGCCCGCCGGGAAGATGACGATCGTCACGCCTTCCTTCAGCAACCGCACAGCCTCCTTGCGCGTCGCCAGATTGAGAGCGACAGCCTCCTTCGTCTCCTCGAACGAGATCGGAAGCGAATAGGGCCGGATTTCCGGGACTTTCATCAAATCGTTGTTGATGATGACACGGAACGGCCGGCCGAGTTGCTCGGCCAAAGACAGGAACGCGATACCGTCGCCGATACCATAGGGGTGATTGGCGACCATAACGATCGGCGTAGCGGGAATGTCCGCCGGAGGCCATTGACCATCGGCTTGCAGACGCACCTCGATCAGGTTCAGCATTTCGGTGAAAACGCTGTCGCTCTTGCCAAATATCTCGTGGCGCCAATAGTCGTAGAGGTCGGCAAGACGTTCCCGCCCCGACATGTTCTCGATCGTTCGGATCATCCATCGTTTGAACGGCGGATCGTCCGGACGCGCATAAGATAGTTCGGTAAAACGGACCGTTCTCGTCGTCATGCGCCAGTTATCTCCGCCCGTGCCCAATTTTACTTGGCTGTCGCGTCGAAGTCGAGTTGCAAAAGAAAACCGGCGGCTTTCGCCACCGGTCTCGCGTATTTTGTCATGCGCTTGTCACATCCCGAGTCTGCGCTTGACGTCGGGGGGCGTCGCTTCCGCAACAAGCGACTGCGTGATCTCGTCCACCGTCTTCGATTCTTGATCACGCGAACCCAGCCGGCGTACATTGACCGTGCCTTCCTCTGCCTCGCGGCGTCCCACAACAAGAATGACCGGCACTTTGGCAACGCTGTGTTCGCGCACCTTGTAGTTGATCTTCTCGTTGCGGAGATCGGTCTCGACTTGCAGTCCGGCGGCCTTCAGTTTCTTCGCCACCTCGCTTGCATAGCCGTCCGCCTCCTGCGTAATCGTCGCGACGACAACCTGCACCGGCGCGAACCAGAGCGGGAAATGGCCGGCATGGCTTTCGATCAGGATACCAAGGAAGCGTTCCAGCGAACCGACAATGGCGCGGTGCACCATGACCGGCTGCTTCTTCTCCGAATCGCTGTCGATATAGAACGCTCCGAAGCGTTCCGGAAGGTTGAAGTCGACCTGCGTCGTGCCGCACTGCCATTCGCGGCCGATTGCGTCCCTCAAAGTGTATTCGAACTTCGGCCCGTAGAACGTGCCCTCGCCTTCATTGATGCCGGTTTTGATGCGGCCGTCCTCGCGCGCCATCTTTTCGAGCGACCGCTTGAGGATATTCTCGGCGTGATCCCAGGATTCGTCGCTGCCGACACGCTTTTCGGGGCGCGTTGCGAGCTTCACCAACACCTCGTCAAAGCCGAAATCCTTATAGACTGACATCATCAGGTCGTTGATCTTCAGGATTTCCGCCTCGAGCTGATCCTCAGTGCAAAATACATGCGCATCATCCTGCGTGAAGCCGCGCACGCGCATCAGCCCATGCAGCGCGCCGGACGGCTCATATCGGTGCACCGCGCCGAACTCGGCCAACCGGATCGGTAGTTCGCGGTAGGATTTCAGTCCGTGCTTGAATATCTGCACGTGGCCGGGGCAGTTCATCGGCTTCAGCGCGAAGACGCGATTGTCCTCTGCCTCCTCGTCCGCGCAAGTGACTGCGAACATGTTCTCGCGATACCAACCCCAGTGGCCGGACGTCTTCCACAGAGCGTTGTCCAGCACCTGCGGCGCATTCACCTCGTCATAGTCATCCTGGATGTTGCGACGCATATAGGCGAGCAGGTTCTGGAACATGCGCCAGCCTTTGGCGTGCCAGAAAACGACGCCCGGGCCCTCTTCCTGGAAATGGAACAAGTCCATTTCGCGGCCAAGCCGGCGATGGTCACGCTTCTCCGCCTCTTCCAGCATATGGAGATATGCGTCGAGATCCTGCTGGTTCGCCCAGGCCGTGCCGTAGATACGCGTCAGCATCGGATTGTTGGAATCGCCGCGCCAATAGGCGCCCGCCACCTTCATCAGCTTGAAGGCCGAGCCGACACGACCGGTCGAATCCATATGCGGACCGCGACACAGGTCGAACCAGTCGCCTTGCCTGTAGATTCTGAGGTCCTGATCCTCGGGGATCGCGTCGACCAGCTCCACCTTGTAAGCCTCGCCCATGTCCGCGAAAGTGTCCCTCGCCTTGTCACGGCTCCAGATTTCCTTGGTGAACGGGGCGTTGCGCTGAATGATCTCGCGCATCTTCTTTTCGATCACCGGCAGATCGTCCGGCGTGAAAGGCCAGTCCTCGCGCGTATCCGGATGCACTCGCTTGAAGTCGTAATAGAAACCATTCTCGATGACCGGGCCGATGGTCACCTGGGTGCCGGGCCACAGCTCTTGCACGGCCTCAGCCATCACGTGGGCCGCGTCATGGCGGATGAGTTCGAGCGCACGGGCGTCCTCGCGCGTCACGATTTCGACGGCGCCGTCCGTGACCGGATCGGCAAGGTCGCGCAACTGCCCGTCGATGGCGACGGCGACAGCCTTCTTGGCGAGTGATTTGGAGATCGATTCCGCAACGTCGCGGCCGGTCGCACCGGCGTCGAACTGCCTAACGGATCCATCGGGAAATGTAAGGGAAACGGCCGCAGCCATGGTCAGGTCTCCTTTTCCAGTCCCGCCAACGAACGCGGGTGGTGAACAATGCGCGCGTCATAGGCAAAGCCCGTCGCCAAGTAAAGCCGGGTCTGGCTGTCAGGTCGCGAAGGCGAAAAGCGCCACGATGCCGGCAGCGACCAGCAGCCATACCGGCCAGAACCGAGCGGCCCGAGATGGCGCGACGATGCCGTTGCGGGCGCGATAGCGCGAAAAGCGCTTCCTCAAGGTCGCGGCGCGTTCATCGGGGTCGTAGGGCCGGTCCAGTTTCCACGGCGTAGGCTTGTCTCGCATCGATCTTTCCTTCGAGCCAGTCCGCTTGAGATATAGGAAGCATCTCCCTGATTACACGCACAAATCCCCTGGCGCTCAAACTGTGACCAAGATCACAGCTGTGCGAATGACGTCGTATTAGGAGGACGGCTTCAATCGTCGGATCCCGGTCCAGGGGACGGACGCCAGACGGAAAAAAGGAAGAAACGCATGAAACGCCTTCTCGGCCTTGCCATGGCCACCTTCGCTGCCGCGCTCGCCTTTGCGGCTCCATCCAAAGCAGAAGAAATCTATCTGCAATCGACCCATTCCGGACATTTCGTCGGAGAATCGGGCGGCTTGCTGGCCGCCAATGCTCGCAGCGTCTCCGGTGCGGTCAGGCTCGAGATCGTTCGTCTTCAAGCCAATCGCGTCGCGTTCCGCCTTGCCGGCGGGAACAGTTATGTCCGCGCGGGTGTTGGGCAGCAGACCTATCTGAAGACCGGAAGCCCGCATATTCGCGGCTGGGAGATGTTCCGCATGTCGCGGCTGCCGGGCGGCTCTGTCGCGCTACGCTCCGAACAGAACGGCAAGCTGGTGCGCGCCGGCGTCGGAAACGGCTCCTTTCTTGCAGCCATATCGAATGGCAAGCCTCAGGCCTGGGAACGGTTCCGCATCGTGCCGGCCTCCGCCATCGCGCAGCCGCAAGGCGGTCCTTATGCCGTTTCCCTTGCGATTACCGGCGTCTGGCGGGTTCGCCACGTGGCCGCTCACCAGACAGGCTATCTTACGGAGCTTTCCGGCAGCCTCGCCGCCGCATCGCGGGTCGAAATCCGCGGCGATGGCGATTTCCGCGCCACATTCGGATGCAACACGATTAGCTCACGCATCGCGCAGTCCGGGTCCAGCTGGAACGGCGGTTCGGTGATGACGACGAAGATGGGCTGCCCCAACCTGTCCGTCACCTCGGCCGAGCGCTCGCTTGCCAAGGCAACCGGCGATGCGGTTCTGGTTGGCCTTGACGGCGATCAGCTGACGCTGCGCGACAACTCGGGAAATCGCGTCCTCGTGCTCGTGCGTTAGTCCGGAATCAAGAGGCGGTAGACGCCGCCTCCGTCCCGCCCTTGTCCAATCCTGCGATGAAATCGAGGATATGGCGGGCTATCTCCGACGCCGCCAACGGCTCCATTTGGAAATGATGGTGCCCGTCGACTGTCGCGCTGGTCAACTCGCCGATTGCCGCTTCGGCGAGCGCCAGGACATCCAGTTCCCAGTCGCGCTTGAGCAATCCTTCGCTGGCCCAGATCGTCAGAACCGGAACCGACAGGGCGCGCAATGCCACCTCGATCTGGCCCGCGCTCAGCTTGACGGCCGAAGGGCTATGCAGACGCTGGTCGTTGCGCAGCACGAAACCGTCCGCGGTCTCCTCTACTGCCCGCACGGCGAGCCGCGCTGCGATATCCCGACTGACACCATAACGCTGCCGGCGTTCGATGAAGTCCTCTAGCGAAGAGAAACGCCGCTGTGCCTGCCGTGCGACCCGCGCGGTGTAACGCAGGCTGTCGCGCATCTGAGCCACGAACTGCCGATCGTCCTGGGGCGATGGAAACAATCCGTCGAGTGTGATCAGTGCATCCACGTGATCCGGCATGGCAGCCGCCAGGAGTGTTGCGATCATCGCGCCGCGCGAATGCCCGAGAAGCGTGCAGCGTGGCCAGCCCAACTGCCCGATCACTTTGAGAAGTTGCGGAATGTCGTCCCAGATCAGATAGGTCGCATCGTCGGAGCGATGATCGCTCAGCCCGTGGCCCGTCAAGTCGAGCGCAACGATCCTGCATCCCGCAAGCGACGGTGCCAGCACCTCGAAACTCGCCGCATTGTCGAGCCATCCATGCAGCGCAAGCACGGGACGTCCGTCAGCAGGGCCCCACGCCAACCCGGCGATGGTTAGGCCGTCGACGGTCCAATTGAGTTGTTCGGGAGATGCGCGAAGGCCCTCGTGATCTGCGTCCTGTGCACTCTCTATAACCATCCCGACGCGATATCCGAACGTCCAGCCATACGCAATGAAAGCTCTAGCCGTGCACAAGGCGAGCCACCCATTCCGTAGAATACTCTCGGCAATATTAAGGCTCCATCCATGCTGGCACGATAGCTTATCGCCATGGGTCAGGATGCTGTCGAATTTCTCAAAACCGACCTGTCGATCATCTTTATCGTGATCGGCATTCTGGTTGGTATGGGCATCGAACGTTTCAGATCGGAGATGCGGCGGCGGACATGGCGCGAGCGCAATCGCTGGAAGAGCGACCCCCAAAGCAGACGAAGCATGAGTAGCGAGCGCATAGCACCGATACCCGCCCCGACAGCGCCGAAGACGCTTGATGCAGCCGACCAATTACGAATCGTCATGGGTGCTGATTTCGAACCGCAGCCGATCCTGAACAAACGTGAGGGCCGCGTCTTCAAAGAGCTCGATCTCATGGTCATCGAACGTAACCCTGGATGGCAGGTGATGGTGCAGGTCTCGCTCGGCGAGATTCTCAGATGCAGGGATGCAGAAGCCTATTCTTGCATCAATTCGAAGCGGGTCGATCTGGTGCTGATGGATGAGGACTGTCAGGCCCGTTTCGCGATCGAGTATCAGGGGGACGGACACCATCTGGGCACGGCCGCGGCACGTGACGCGGTGAAGAAGGAAGCTTTGCGCCGCGCCGGGATTGGCTACCACGAGGTCATAGCGGGCCACACAACCCCGTCGGAACTTCGCCTGCTGGTAGAAAAACTGGTTCCCTCGCCCGTCGAGGTGCCGCATTTGGCTCCTGCGGGTCGCGCCTGACGGCCAACCTCTTCCAGAGCACGCGAACACCAGCCCGGCGAATGCAAAGAACTCAGATCAGCAAAAACAAAGCCTTGAGAAACAAGGCGTCTGGTGCGGTCGAGAAGACTCGAACTTCCACGGGTTGCCCCACAGCGACCTCAACGCTGCGCGTCTACCAATTCCGCCACGACCGCAAGCCAAAGACGAAAGCCGGTGGAACCGGCTCGGCGCGTTTAGCAAATCGCCTATGACCGCACAAGCCTGTCTCGATGTTTTTTGACTAAGCGTGAAGCGGCTCAGCAATCGCGGAGCCGCAGCAACAGTCAAGACTTGCAACGCGGGCCCCAATAGCCCAAATCTGCCGCATGTCCGGCCCCGTTCCTATCGAGAAAAGCCCTGCGCGCGATGCGATTGCGGCATCCAACCTTTTCTTTCCCGCCGACGGATCGCCGCCGGTCGAATGGCGCATCGCCGACGGGTTGACGGACTATGACTTTGCCGTTGCCGAAATGGAGGCGCGCGCCGCCGCGATCCGTGAGGGCACGGCGTATGAACTCGTCTGGCTGGTCGAACACCCGCCCCTCTACACCGCCGGCACCAGCGCCGACCCGACGGACCTTGTCGCGCCGGACCGCTTCCCCGTCTTCCAGACGGGGCGTGGCGGCGAATACACCTATCACGGCCCAGGTCAGCGGGTCGCCTATGTCATGCTTGACCTGAAGCGACGCCGGGAGGATGTGCGCGCCTTCGTGGCCGCGCTGGAGGAGTGGATCATCCGCACCCTCGACCGTTTCAACGTCAAGGGCGAACGGCGCGAGGATCGGGTCGGCGTTTGGGTTGTCCGTCCGGAAAAGCCGTCGACCATCCCCGGAGAGCCTGCCGAAGACAAGATCGCGGCAATCGGCATCCGGCTGCGCAAATGGGTATCGTTCCATGGCATCGCGATAAATCACGAACCGGATCTGTCGCATTATGGCGGCATAGTACCCTGCGGCATCGCCGATCACGGCGTCACCAGTCTGGTGGATCTCGGCTTGCCGGTCACGATGCACGATCTGGATGTTGCGTTACTGGAAGCCTTCCGGGAGGTTTTCGGCCCCGCGGGAAACGCTTAGACGTTAAACAGCCGGTGAAGGCTCCAGGCGAGCGCGATCGCATGAATAGCCAGCACCGCGGCGAAGGCAAGACCGAGCGCGATACGCTCATTGTTGGTCATGGGCCGCAATGCGGTTTTCGGGGCCACACCCGTTTTCGATGTCAAAAGCGAAATGACGGCGATCACGACGCCGCAAATCACCAGCACTTGTGACGGCAGGCCCGCCGCAACGCCCGTGGCGGTCATGATGATCAACGTTGCAAAGGATGCAGCCGCCATCCCCCTGTCCGTTCGGAAAAGCTGACGAAGAACCTGCCCGCCGTCGAACTTCCACACCGGCATGAGATTGCCGAGGTTGAAGAGCGACATGATCATCAGCACCACGGCCAAGGCGCCGCTGGCGACCACCGGCATGTCGGAGCCGAGCGCGACCCATGTCAGGGCGGCGACCGGAAACGCGGAGAAACCGGCGCCCATAAGGGCCGCGAAGCCGACCTCGAAATGGCGGTCATAGGGGCGACCGCCTATGGCGATGCCGCCGAGCAGCGGCAGGAAGATCACCCGCGCCGTCTGGTGACCCATAATGCGAAACGCGACAAGATGGCCAAGCTCGTGCATACCGACCACAACTGTCAGCGTAACAGCGAGAAAAGCCCCTTGAAGGTTGAGGCCGAAGATCGGCCACAGGACGAGAGCAGAGACCGCAGCCAGAGCAACCTGCGTCGCGGGATGCTCGAAGGCTCCGCCTGGCTTGAATTCCCCGGTCTCGGCCCATCGCCTGAGTTTGAGGGCTGTGCGCCGCAACAGAAAAAACCGGAACATGAGAAAGGCAATCCCGCTATACCGGTCGGTTTCCGCGATCTCGGCAATCGCCGTTCCTTTGTCGCCCCGCGCGATCCGGACAGTCATTGAATGATCATCCCAGAAGCTCTGTTCGAGCGACGTATCGTCGGTATAGCGCAGGGTGAAGCGCTCTCCGGCAACCAGTTCCTCAATGATGAATTCGCGTTCGATGGGGCGTCCGTCGCGGCCCATATGCGAGGTCACCATGCGGCCTGTGGCCTGTCCGGTTCGCGCGACCGCGGTAACAGCACCGTTCCAATCGAACTGGCTGCCGAAAGGGAATAACGCTTCCCACAGGCGCGCCGGATCGGCTTGCGCGGCGATACGCCGCCTGACCGTGCGCTGTCCGATCGGCGCGGACATCACCAGCCAGAGCAGGATTACCGCGAATATCAGCAGTCCGACTACACTTGCCAACGCCACCCCCGACCTTCGTTTGTCTCAGACTGGCAGCGAGCGGTTTCGATTTGCTGAACTGTCGATCACGATTTCAGGAAATCAAGCAATCTGGCTTCGCCGATCCGCAATTCGGAGATCGGCGCAATGCCTCTCATCTTTTTTGCGAGGTCTCTGCCGTCATCGGGTTTCAATGCGGCCAGCTCGAAAATCCTGGGATGGACATAGCTGGTGCGGCTGACGGCGGCCGTGTTGTGCAAGACCTCGGCCGAAGCACTCGCCATCGCCTTGATGCTGGTTTTCTCGCCATTCTCGAAAGAGCCGGTGCCGGCCTCAAACGCTGCCAGGGTTCCCGCCCATGTCCGAAATGTCTTGAAACTGTGACTGCCGCCCGAGATCTCCGCGAGATAGGCGTTTACTTGCCCAGACTCGACAGGACGAAGCGTGTCGTTCGCGTCGCGCCACTGGAACAGCCTGCGCCCCGGCAAATCCGATATCTTTTCCAGAATCTGGTGCAAACGCCGCTGTTTGAGCGACATTCGTACCCGCTTTCCGCCTTTCGCGCGGTAGTCGAGCCGGATTCCGTCATCATCAAGCTTCAGATGCCGTTTCAGCAGCGTGGTCGCGCCAAAGGTTCTGTTTTCGCTCGCGGCGCTGCGACTGCCGGGACGAAGCGCGGCCGCATCGGCAAGCGCAACGATCGCGGCCAACGTGAATTCCAGTTCGCCCGCCTCAGCGCGAAGGTCCGCTCGAACGCGACGCCGGATGCGGGGCAACGCCTCTCCGAATTCAGCCAGACCGGCGAACTTCAGTTGATTGCGAAACTCGCTCCATTCGGGGTGATAGCGATATTGTTTTCGCGACCGGTCATCCAGCCCGGTCGCCTGGAGATGTCCCCTCTCGTCGCTGCAAATCCAAACGTCTCGATAGGCCGGAGGGATGGCGAGCGCATTGATGCGGTTCTTCTCATCCGGATCGCGCAAGAGCGCGCCATCCGGCAACCGATAGCAAAATCCGCGCCCGGACCGCTGCCGGCGAATCCCCGGCTCGCTGTCGCTGACATAAACGAGCCCTTTCGGCCCGTTGCCAATAATCTGATCCATCGACGTCTCCGCAACCAAGGAGAAACGGCGTGCGCCCGGTCAGGTTCCGATGGTGATTATTGCCTGCGCCGCTCCCTCCAGAAAACATAAAGCCCGGACCCGACGATCATCGCGACGCCGATCCATTTCGAGAGGCTTGGAAAATCGCCGAACAGCAGGAAGCCCGCCGCCGCAGCGCTGACGATTTCCAGATACTGGAACGGTGCGAGAAGCGAAGCCGGCGCAATCCTAAAGGCAAGCACGATGATATAATGGCCCGTCATTCCGACCCCGCCCATTACGGCCATCAGGATCCATGCGTAAGCCGGGAAATCGACACGCAGACCGAGATTTCCGATCCCCCATGCCGTACCCGCTGCGGTCGCAAGCGACAGGACAAGAACGCCACCGACGCCGGCGGCGAATTGCATCACCACCGCGCTGTCTCGCACGCCTGCCGCGCGATTGAGGGTCAGATAGCTGGCGAAAAGCGTAGCGGTGCCAAGCGGCAGTAGCGAAACAGCGCCGAAAAGCGCGTAACTCGGCTGAATGACGATCAGCGCCCCGACAAAGCCGACGAGGATGGCAAACACCCGCCGCCAACCCACCTTCTCATGCAGGAAGATAACGGACAGAATTGTCAGGATCAGTGGCTCTACGAAAAACACCGAGATCGCATCGGCGAGCGGCATGTATTTGAGCGCAAGGAAGAAAAGCAGGCTGGCTGTGCCCAGTATCGCGCCGCGAATCAGGTTCATCAGCGGCCGTTTGGGCCAGAGCGCCACGAACCCGGCTACGGCAACAACGATGGCGCCGGAAACGACCGCCTGGACGACGAAGCGCGCCAGTGTCAGTTGCCCCGGAGACACGCCGGCCTCGGTCGACAGCCATTTCGCTATCGCATCCATCAACGGCAGCAAGAGCATCGCACCGGCGCAAAGCGCCATGCCGCGAACGTGATCGTCCGCCGCCGGGAGAGCGCGAATTTCGTCGGTTTTGTTCATGGATTCACCGTGCTCCGAAGAGCCTGTCTGAAAATGCCGCCTCCAGCCGGCAACCGACCGCTTGCGGGTTGAAAGATATGGCAAATCCTGAAAATGTCCTGCCGTCAACGGGAGAGGTTCCAAAATGAAGACTCGTGCAGCCGTCGCTTTCGAAGCGGGAAAACCGCTTGAAATCGTGGAAGTCGACCTCGAAGGCCCGAAGGCGGGCGAAGTCCTTGTCGAAATCAAGGCCAGCGGCATCTGCCACACCGATGAATTCACCCTGTCGGGTGCCGACCCGGAAGGACTGTTTCCGGCGATTCTCGGGCATGAAGGTGCGGGCGTGGTCGTCGATGTCGGCCCCGGCGTAACCACTGTGAAGAAGGGCGATCACGTAATTCCGCTCTACACGCCGGAATGCCGCGAATGCCCCTCCTGCCTGTCGCGCAAGACCAATCTCTGCACGGCGATTCGCTCCACTCAGGGCCAGGGCCTCATGCCCGACGGCACCTCCCGTTTCTCGCTCGACGGCAAACCAATCCACCATTACATGGGCTGCTCGACCTTCTCGAACTTCACGGTCTTGCCCGAAATCGCTGTCGCCAAGGTCAATCCCGACGCCCCGTTCGACACGATCTGCTATATCGGATGCGGCGTGACCACCGGCATCGGCGCTGTCATCAACACCGCAAAGGTGGAGATCGGCGCCACGGCAGCGGTTTTCGGTCTCGGCGGCATCGGCCTGAACGTCATCCAGGGCCTCAAGATGGCCGGCGCGGACATGATCATCGGCGTTGACATCAACAATTCCAAGAAGGAATGGGGCGAACGCTTCGGCATGACGCATTTCGTCAATCCGAAGGAAGTCGACAACGTCGTCACCGAGATCGTCAACATGACGAAACGAGGCGCCGATCAGATCGGCGGCGCGGACTACACATTCGACTGTACCGGCAACACGACGGTCATGCGCCAGGCGCTGGAATGTTCGCATCGCGGCTGGGGCGAATCGATCATTATCGGCGTAGCGGGCGCAGGGCAGGAAATCTCAACGCGACCGTTCCAGCTCGTTACCGGCAGGTCCTGGAAGGGCACCGCCTTTGGCGGCGCGCGCGGCCGCACCGACGTGCCGAAGATCGTGGACTGGTATGTCGAGGGCAAGATCGAGATCGATCCCATGATCACCCACAAGCTGAAGCTCGAGGAGATCAACAAGGGCTTCGATCTCATGCATGAGGGCAAATCGATCCGCGCCGTCGTGGAGTTCTGATGCTCTTCCGCCCCACAGTCGCCGGCAGCCTGCCGAAACCGTCCTGGTTGGCGGAGACTGAAAAGCTCTGGCCGAAATGGAAGTTGGAGGGGGCGGAGCTCGCCCAGGCGAAACGCGACGCGGCACTCGTCTGGATCAAGCTGCAGGAGGATGCGGGCATCGAGATCGTCTCCGATGGCGAGCAGTTCCGGACCCATTTCGTGCACGGTTTCCTCGAAACGGTCGAGGGGATCGACTGGGACCTGAAGACGAAGATGGGCATCCGCAACAACCGATATGTCGTGGACGTCCCGACCATAACCGGGGCGGTAAAACGTAGCCGCCCGGTCCACCGCGACGAGGCTGCCTTCTGCCGGACACACACGAAAAAGGGCCTGAAATGGACCCTGCCCGGCCCGATGACCATCTGCGACACGCTTGCCGACAGCCATTACGGCAAGCGCGCCGACATGGCGATGGCATTCGCCGACATCCTCAACGAGGAAGCACTCGAGCTCGAAGCGGTCGGCGTCGACACGATCCAGTTTGATGAGCCCGCCTTCAACGTCTTCATGGAGGATGTGAAGGAATGGGGTGTCGAGGCGCTCGATCGCGCGGCGCGCGGCCTGAAATGCACGACGGCGGTTCATATCTGCTACGGCTACGGCATCGAGGCCAATATCGAGTGGAAGAAGACGCTCGGCAGCGAATGGCGGCAGTATGAAGAGACCTTCCCGGCCATCAACGGCTCTTCGATCGACCAGGTCTCGCTCGAATGCGCCAACTCGCATGTGCCGATCTCGCTGATCGGCCTGCTGCCCGACAAGGACGTGCTGGTCGGCTGCATCGACGTTGCCTCCACCGAGATCGAGACGCCGGAAACGGTTGCCGCGACCATCGAGGACGCGCTGCAATACGCCGATGCTGAACGCATCTTTCCCTGCACCAATTGCGGCCTGACCCCGCTTTCACGCGATGTCGCGGTCGGCAAGCTGCATGCGCTCGGCGCCGGCGCGGCGCTCGCTCGCCAACGTCATTCCTGACCAAGCCGTTAAAAGCCAGCCCCATGACGGACAGTTCTGACCCGGTCATCTATGTCGACGCCGACGCGTGTCCGGTGAAGGAGGAAATCATCCGCGTTGCGGACCGGCACGGTCTGGTTGTCACACTGGTTTCGAACGGCGGGCTTAGACCTTCGCGCGATCCCATGATACGTCATGTCGTGGTTCCCAAATCCGCCGACGCCGCCGATGACTGGATCGCGGAGGAGGTGAAGGAAGGTGACATCGTCGTCACGCAGGACATACCGCTGGCCGCGCGCTGCGTGGAAAAAGGCGCGCTCGTCCTGGGAAACAGCGGCCGCGAGCACACGCCGGAAACCATCGGCATGGCGGTCGCGATGCGCGACCTGAAGCAGCATCTTCGCGAGACGGGCGAGGATCGCGGTTACAACCGGGCATTTTCGCGCGAGGATAGGTCGGTCTTTCTGCAGGCGCTCGATCGAATCTGCCGCCGCTCCAAACGCCCGTAACGTCAACGAAAGGGAAGTTGAATGAAGACCGTCTCCGAATCGAAAGCCCACGGCGGCGTTCAGGGCGTCTATGCGCATGACGCGGCCACGACCGGCTGCGAGATGACATTTGCGGCATATGTCCCGCCCCAGGCCGCGGACGGCCCCTGCCCGCTTGTGTGGTATCTCTCCGGGCTCACCTGCACGCACCAGAACGTCATGGACAAGGGCGAATACCGCCGCATGGCCGCCGAACTGGGCATGGTCGTTATCTGCCCGGACACGAGCCCGCGCGGAGAAACCATTCACGACGAGAAAGAGGACTGGAAGATCGGCACCGGCGCCGGCTTCTATGTCGATGCGACGCAGGAACCGTGGGTCAGCAACTACCGGATGTATTCCTACATCACCGACGAACTGCCGAAACTCGTCGCCGACCAGTTCCCCGTCGACATGGACAGACAGGGTATTTTCGGCCATTCGATGGGCGGCCATGGCGCACTGACCATCGCGCTGAACCTGCCGGACCGCTTCCGCTCATGCTCGGCCTTCGCGCCCATCGTTTCGCCGTCGACAGCCGACTGGGCCAGCAACGCGCTTTCCGCCTATTTGGGGCCGGACAAATCCGCATGGCGCGCCCATGACGCCTGTGCGCTGGTGGAGGACGGTCACCGCTTCGACGAGTTCCTGATCGATCAGGGAGAGGCCGACCAGTTTCTCGAAGAGGGACTGAAACCATGGCTGTTCGAGGAGGCATGCCGCAAATCGGGCATTCCGCTGACGCTTCGCATGCAGCCGGGCTACGACCATTCCTATAACTTCATATCGACCTTCATGGACGATCACTTGCGCTGGCATGCTTCAAAGCTCGGCGCGCAAACGGGATAGAAATGACCATGGTAGAAGACACGATTTTCAGTTCGCCGCCCGATACCGACACGCTCGGGGGGCGCCTCTCGCGCGCCCGCGATTCGAGCGGCATGTCGACGGCGCAGTTCGCCCGCCGGCTTGGCGTCAAGACCGCGACCGTCCAGGCGTGGGAAAACGACCGCTCGGAGCCCCGCGCCAACCGCCTTTCGATGATCGCTGGGCTCCTCAATGTCGGGCTGCCATGGCTGCTCTATGGCGTCGGCGAGGCTCCCCCCGACGATCCGCGCAATGACGCGATCACGGTGCTCCGCGGCCAGGTGGAAAAAGCGCGCCAGCTTCATGAGGAAACCGGCGCGGTACTGGCCCGTATCGAGGAGGAATTGCTGCGCCTGCAGCGCCGCTAAGCTGGCGCGTCAGGCGACCTTTTCGAGTAGCGGCTGCAAGGCCGGATGTATATGCGGCGATTCGCGCTTCAGGAAATCGAGCAACTCGCGCTCGTTTTCATGCAGAACGCCATCGCGCCCGATCCGGTCGACCAGCCACTTGGCTTCGGAAAAATCGATCTTTTCCGCTGAAGGGCGCATTTCGGCCTGCTCGGCGTTGCGACGGCCGTAATGGGCTTCGGAACCGGTTTCGAGGCGAACAGCCTCGAGGTGGGCGTCCAGGCTACCCGCAAACATCTTCGAGAAGAACCGGCCCAGATTGACCGATGTGTCGCCGAGCCACTCCTCGCGTTGCAACGCTTCCTCGCGGCTCGGGGCTTCGTAACCGGACGCGGCCATCACCGAATAGGCAATCGCCTTGGTGAAGAGCTCGGTCCAGGAAAGGTGATTATCGGCTTCGCTGGTATTGTCGTTGATCCGGAACAGCACTTCGGCCTCATTACGGGTGATCGCGACATTGCCGTCACCGCCGGACGCATAGAGAATGCGGCGCAGGAGATTGACTTCATCCTCGCCGATCCTGCCGGGCGTAAGGGTGCGGCCACGGGTCAGCGCCCCCCTGCCTTCCACGACCGCAATCGCCACCTGATCCAGTGCGAAGGCCGCGAGGAAAGGTGGTACGCTCGTCGCGCGTTCCATCGTCTTGATGAGCAGTTCGAGTTCGGTGCGGTAGTCAACCACGCCGTCATGCGAGATGGCGTTGATCAGCCATTCGGCGTTGGCGCTGGAGATATATCCGCGCGGCGCTTCCTGCTCGACCAGATAGTCGGCGATCGATTCGACGAAGAATTCTCGCCAGCTTTCAGGCTTGTCCGCCACGAGGTGATCCAGCGCGAAGATATCGCGCGCTTCGTCGCGGTTGACGACCCCGTCGCGGTAGACATCGCGGCGCAGCCGCAGGACATCGGCGTCGGTAACGCATTTCTTTTCTATCAATTCGGCGATCGGCCGCGCATGTTCGTAGTCGTCCATAGCCAGTCCCCTTCGGTTAGAGCAGGCCCCATTCGCCGAAACCATACGCCACGCGCTTTGACATTTGGCTAAATGCCATGGTTAAGCAGCCCTTCTCGCAACTGGTTAAGAAAGCCCCGCATGCTGTCCGGAAAGCAAATGAAGCGGCTGACCTCCGCCTACAACGAGGCGCTGGCGGCTGAAAAGGCCGGCAACCGCGACGAGGCCGCCGCGCTCTACCGCATCTGCCTGGAAATCGATTCCGCGGATACTTGCGGCGCATCGGTCCGGCTTGCATCGATGGGCCTCGGCGACGCCCCGGCCAAGGCGCCCGACGCCTATGTCGCGACGCTGTTCGACCAGCATGCCGAAGTGTTCGATGACATCCTGACCGGCGATCTCGGCTATGCCGTGCCTATGCAGCTTGCAGAGATCCTGAACCGCGATCCGGACCTCCACTTCGCCCGCATGCTGGATCTCGGCTGTGGCACCGGGCTGTCCGGCATGACGCTTGGCGACCTTTGCGACCACGCCACGGGCGTCGACATTTCGGAAAAGATGGTCGACGTGGCAGACGAACGCGCCGTCTACGATGCTTTGTTCGTCAACGAGGTCGTCCATTTTCTTGAGGAATGGGAAAAGGCCGAGGGCGACGACTACGTGCCATTCGATCTGATCGTCGCAACCGACGTCTTGCCTTATATCGGCGCGCTCGAACCGCTTTTTGCTGGCGTCGCCGCCAACACCAATGCGGGGGCGTGCTTCGCGTTTTCCGCAGAAACGCTTGCCGATGAGGATTTCGGCGGCAAATCCTGGCGGGTCACCCCGAACCAACGTTTCGCCCACGCCGCCGACTATTTAAAATTGCTTCTGGGAGAACACGGTTTTGGCCGAGTCACCAGCTTCGACCCGATCACGGTGCGCAGCGAACAGGGCGCGCCGATCCCCGGCTGGCTCGTTGTCGCGTGGAAGGACTAGGTCGGCTTCACGCCGGATGTCATCTCCCGCTTTCCCGCATGGCCTGGGCGCTTTTCTACCGAAAACCCGGCCGCCTGCAGGTTTCGGCGCACCCATCCGGCCGACGTGTAACTGGCGAAAGTTCCGCCCCTCTTCGTCCTGTCAGCGACCGCCTGCATGAGGTCCGACGACCACATTTCGGGGTTCCGCGCCGGCGCGAAACCGTCCAGATACCAGGCGTCCGCCGGGCCGCGCCAATTGCGCACCCCGTCGAGGGCGTCGCCCACGGTGACCGTCAACGTCGTTCGCTCATCCATAGCCCAATCTGTCGGTATCCCGCTTAAAGAAGGCCAGTGCGCGAGCAGTTTTTCGGCTAGGCCGTACAGCTCCGGCCAGGAAGCCAGCGCCCGTTCGATATGCTCAGCAGCCATCGGAAAGGCCTCGAACGAGACAAAGGAAAGGCTTCCTGCCGAGCGGCTTTCGCGCCAGTTCCGCCAGGTTTCTAGGAAGTTGAGGCCGGTTCCGAATCCAAGTTCGCCGATAGTGAAATCTCCGGACATGTTCCAGCGGTCAGGCAGTCCATTGCCTCCAAGGAAGACATGGCGGCATTCTGCCTGCCCGTCGGATTGCGAATAGAAGTAATCGCCAAATCGCCGCGAATACGGCATATCCCCTTCGGACCACGTCAGATCGTCCTGTTCGAAGTGAGCCATTGCCTATGCCGTCCCTTTCCGCCAACCGCCACGACATCGCTGTAATCGGCGGCGGCATTGTCGGCCTTTGGACGGCATTTGAAGCCGCGCGGCAAGGCCGAAGCGTCGTCCTTCTGGAAAAACGCCATATCGGCGCGGGCGCTAGCGGTGGGCTGCTCGGCGCGCTGATGCCCCATCAGGCAACGTCCTGGAACGCGAAGAAGCAGTTTCAGCTCGACGGACTGCTGACCCTGGAGGATGAAATCACAGCGCTGGAAGAGCTGACCGGCATCGACACCGGCTATCGCCGCTGCGGACGCCTCATGCCGATCCGGAACGCCGAAAAGCGCCGAAAAAGCGATGAATGGGCCGGAGCCTCGCATGATGCATGGCCTTACCCCTATCGATGGATGGTCGCCGAGGCCACGATCTATTCCGACTGGTTATCTCCGGACGAAATGCCGCTCGGCACAAATGCAGACAATCTGTCGGCGCGGGTCGATCCGCGAAACCTTGTTGCGGCGCTGAGGAAAGCCTTGGAACTCTCCGGCGTCGCGATCCGGGAAGAAACGACAATTCTGTTCGATGACACCCGGAAACCGCTGCTTCCCGACGGAACACCGGTCGTCGCCGGCCATGTGGTGCTCTCGGCGGGTTGGCAAACCTTCGGCCTTGTCGATCCCGAGTTCGCCGAGCCGACCGGTCGGGGCGTCAAGGGTCAGGCAGCGTTGTTGAAACCCGCCCAACCAATCGATACGGCCCAGCCCATCCTCTATGACAACGGCACGTATGTGATCGCCCATGACAGTGGTCTGGTCGCCGTTGGATCGACCTCCGAGGACGCGTTCGACGATCCGGCTTCGGTGGACGAAAAGCTCGACGCGGTAATCGACCGCGCCCGCCTTCTATGCCCTGCACTCGTCAATGCCGAGGTGGTGGAAAAATGGGCCGGCATCCGCCCGAGGGCATCGGGCCGCGAGCCGCTTGTCGGGCCCCTGCCCGGTTTTGCGAACACGTTAATCGCGGCCGGGGGCTTCAAGATTTCATTTGCCATCGCGCATCTGATGGCAAAAGCGGTACTGGCGCAGACCGACGACGCGAATCCCGCCTTCCTTCCGGATATCTTTCTGCCGAAAAACCGGCTCAAATCTCTCCACGACTGAGCGCCTTGAAGAAACGGGCGCTGTCTTCTTTGACCGCGATTGTCTTCTCATCACCCATCCGATCGAGCGTTTTGTAGATCATTCGCATACGGTGATTGTCGCGGAACCGGTCGCGGTTCTCGATCAGGAAATTCCAGTAGAGATAGTTGAACGGACAGGCCTTCGCCCCGTTCTTTTTCGTCACCGAATAGCGGCACGATCCGCAGTAATCGGACATCCGGTTGATATAGGCGCCCGATGCTGCATAGGGCTTCGAGGCGACCACGCCGCCATCGGCGTATAGGATCATGCCGACGACATTGGGCATTTCGACCCAGTCGTAGGCGTCGTGATAGATTTCCAGATACCAGTCCTGCACCTGCTTCGGCTCGAAGCCCGCGAGCAGCGCGAAGTTTCCGATCAACATCAGCCTCTGAATGTGATGCGCATAGGCGTTTTCAAGCGTTTCGGAGATCGACTGGCGCAGGCAGTTCATCTGGGTGTCGCCAGTCCAGAAGAAATCCGGCAGATCGCGCCCGGCGCTCAGCGCATTCGCGTCGCGATAGTCCGGCATCTTGAGCCAATAGACGCCTCTTACATATTCCCTCCATCCGATGATCTGGCGGATGAAGCCCTCCGCGGCATTGAGCGGCACACTCCCCTCGCGCCATGCCGTCTCAGCCTTCTCGCAGCATTCAGCGGGATCAAGGAGCCCGCAATTGATCAGCGCAGAGAGATGCGAATGAAATAGCAGCGGCTCGCCCTGTTGCATCGCATCCTGGAAATCCCCGAAGGACGGCAGAGCCTCGCCGATGAACCAATTCAGGTAGTACGTCGCCTGCCGGCGAGTGACAGGATAGTTGAAGGGTTCCAGTTCGCCCGGATGGTCGGCGAACCGCTTCGCTACAAGATCGATCACGTCCTCGGTGATCCCGTCGACCGAAAAGTCCGGGCGCTTCGGCACTTTGGCATCCTCGGGAAGCGGGTCGCGATTGTCCTTGTCATAGTTCCACTGCCCGCCCTCGGGACCGCCGTTTGCGTCCATAAGGTAGCCGGTCTTGCGGCGCATCTCCCGGTAGAAGAATTCCATCCGCAATTCCTTGCGGTCTTTCGCCCAATCCGCGAATTCCTGTTTCGTCGCGATAAACCTGTCATCGGGCCTGATCTCAACATCGATGCCAAGCGTTTCGGCCCAGCCCCGCTGCATTTCGAGCACACGCCATTCGGACGCTTCCGTCACGACGATCCGATCGGCCTCATGCCTTCGCGCGGCCTCGCTCAGCGCATCCGTGAAGGATCCGACACAAGCCTCGAAGCGCACATAATCGAGCGTGTGGCCTGCATCGCCGAGTTCTTCGGCGAAATGACGCATGGCGGAAAACAGGAAGGCGATCTTCTTTTTGTGGTGACGCACATAAGTCGCTTCCTCGCAGACTTCGCACATCAGCACGACGTCGTCCGGCGCGATCCCTCGCAGGCAGGAGATATCCGCTGAAAGCTGATCGCCGAGTATGAAGCGCAGTGCCTTCGTCATTTGCTCCGCCAAGCTGTCCTTTCGTGTTTACGCAGAAAGGTGGCGGCGGTTCACAATGCGATGGGAAAATCCTGAAAGACGACATGAAAAAGCCGCCGGAAACAACTGTTATCCGGCGGCTTTTGGATCGTTATGTAAGCGAAATTATTCGCTGGCTTCCTCGGCCTTTTTCTTCTTCGGCGCGGCCTTTTTGGCGGGAGCGGCCTTTTCGGCGTCGTCCTTTTTGGCAGCGGCCTTCTTCGGGGCCGCCTTCTTCTTCGCCGGCTTGGCCTCTGCCGCCTCGTCCTCGTCATCGGCCATCAGCTTTTCCTTGCTGACAGTCTTGTCGGTGACCGAAACCTGCTCGAGCAGGTGATCGACAGTCTTTTCCTCGAAGATCGGAGCGCGCAGATTGGCGACAGCATCCGGGTTCTGCTTGAAGAACTCGAACACCTGCTGTTCCTGACCCGGATACTGACGAACCTGGTTCATCACGGCCTGCTGCAATTCCTGCTCGCTGACGGAGATGCCGGCCTGTTCGCCGATCTCCGACAGGACGAGGCCGAGACGCACGCGACGTTCGGCAAGGCGCATATATTCTTCGCGCGCATCGTCTTCGGTCGTGTCCTCGTCCTCGAAGGTCTTGCCGGCCTGTTCGAGGTCGTTGGTGATCTGCGCCCAGATATTGTTGAACTCGGCGTCGACGAGCTTGGAGGGCGTCTCAAGCTTGTATTCGTCGTCCAGAGCGTCGAGAAGCTGGCGCTTGACCTTCTGGCGGGTCACCGAGCCGTACTGGCTCTCGATCTGCTCCCGGACAACCTCACGCAGCCGCTCGGCGCTTTCGAGGCCGAGCTTGGTGGCCAGTTCGTCGTCGATGGTGATTTCGCCGGCGCTCGCCACTTCCTTCACGGTCACGTCGAAGACGGCGTCCTTGCCGGCCAGATGCGCTGCGCCGTAATCCTCGGGGAACGTCACCTTGACCTGCGTCTCGTCGCCCGCCTTCGTGCCGACAAGCTGCTCCTCGAAGCCCGGAATGAACTGGCCGGAACCCAGCACCAGATTGGCGTCGGTGTCGGTTCCGCCCTCAAACGCTTCGCCGTCGACCTTGCCGACATAGTCCATTGTGACGCGGTCGCCATCCGCGGCCTTGCCCGACTTGGTCTTGTATTCGACAGCCGACTGCGCGATCCGCTTGACCTGCTCTTCCACTTCGTCTTCCGGGATCTCGACCACTTCGCGGGTGATCTTGATGGACGAGAAGTCCTTGACCTCGATCGGGGGGATGACTTCGTATTTCAGCGAGAACTCGAAATCGGCGTCGCCTGAAAGGACCTTCCGGGCTTCCGCCTCATCTTCCGTCATATCGATTTCGGGCTGCGTCGCCGACTTCTCGCCACGGTCGGCCAGGACGGAACGGGGCGTCTCATTCAGGATCTCGTTGACGATCTCGGCCATGAAGGACTTGCCGTACATCTTGCGCAGATGCTGTACCGGAACCTTGCCGGGGCGAAAGCCCTTGAGCTGCACCTTGCCCTTGGCGTCTTCCAGGCGGTCACCCAGTCTGGACTGAAGGTCCGCCTTGGGGACGACAACCTTGATCTCGCGTTTCAGCCCTTCATTGAGGGTTTCGCTTACCTGCATTGTTCAACCTTCGTTTTCTTGCCGCCTTGCGTCCCGTAACGCAAAGCGTCGTTTGCCTATCCCGGCGGGTTAGTGGTGCGGATAGAGGGAGTCGAACCCCCACGCCTCGCGGCGCTGGAACCTAAATCCAGTGCGTCTACCAGTTCCGCCATATCCGCATTGACCGTGGACATGACGAGCATGCCGCTTGATCGGGCGTCTATACCACCGCTTGCGCGCCGATCAATGAAAAAATGCCCGCAAAAGCGCCATGCAGGGGGCGATCGGCGTCAATATAGCCGCTCGGTGTAGATCGTGTTTCCCGCCTGGCGCAGCGCCTTGATTTGCGCACGGCCGTCCGCCGCGACCGCGACAACGACTTCTGTCACCTCGCGGTCGCGCATGCGCTGCTCGATTTCCGGGGCCACTGCTTCGGACGCATAGAACCGCTCGATACCGTAGCGGACATTGGCCGGATTATCGGTCGACGCCATGCGGAAGGCTGTTTCTCCACGGATCCAGACATCCTCGCCGTCGTTCGGTCGCGACCCGACCCGCGCTTCCGCGGCCTGCCAGAATCCGTCCGCTCCCTGTTCAAGCCGCACGAATATCATCGTCCCGCTATCGAAGTAATCGGGCTTTTCTCCCGTGAAGGCGATCGGAGGCACGCGCGAGATGGAGTAGTTCAGCCGCACATAGCGACCGCGCAGCAGGTCTCGCGGATCGATCGGTTCGGTTTTCAGCACGATCTCGCGCCCATCGCGCAGGATCGCGGCTCGATCCGCGATCATCCAGACAAGAATACCGCACAAGACGACAGCGGAAACCAGCGCGGAGACAATGAGGAAAGGCTTCTTATGCATCGGTCTTCTCCCTTTTGCCGCGCGCCTTCCAGAGCCGTTCCAGTCGATAGACCGCGAACGCGACGACAGCCAGAACCAGGCCCAGCGCCAGGAAGAACCCGGACGTCCCCAGCATCGAATAGACCGTCTCGCCATAGACGACGAGTATCTCGCCGGCAAAGACCACATAGGAAATGTAGCGGATGGCCTGACGGTCGCGGCCGTAACAATAGAGCGCGATCAACACGTAGAGGACGGAGAGGCTGGACACGACGATCAATCCCGCATCGTCGCTCAGTTCGCCGTGGAGAAAGGCGATTGCCAGCAGACCCAGCGCGAATTGGCGGCCGGCGCGCCGCGATGAAAAGACCGGAACCCCTGAAAACAGAGTCGGTCTGAACCGGCCCACGACCAGCGCGAGGGCCGCTGCCAGCAAGACGAACAACCAGACGGAAATGCGCAGATTGACCGGAATCGCGTCATACGTATCCGCGAGCCATTCGAGCGCCTCGAGGAGGTAGTTCCCGATGATCGGCAGCACTCCGATCACGCCCGCTACATAATAAATGCGGCGCAGCCAAGCCGATTTCATGAACGACGCAAATCCGATACCCGCCCCGATCGAGACCGCGAAGAGAAGGAATTCCAGCGACAGGATCGTGTCCGCGTTCGGTCCGTCTATCTGCCAATAGACCATCCAGCCGGCCGCAGCCGCGGCCAGCGCGAGCGAGCGGACGGCAAAGCCGGAAAATCCGAGCCCTGCGGCATAGAGCAGCGCCGCATCCCGCTCGTCGCCCGAGATGTGATACATCTGGCCGATCAGCGCCACGCCGCCGACAAAGGCGGCGCCGCCGAGGAGGTAGCAGGCCTCCTCAATGATCCGCCGGCGAAGCCCGTATCGGGCGTTGACGAGCGCGCCACCCAGATAGCCGGCCACGATCAGCGCCATGACGCCGCCTGCCCGCGCGATGCGTGGCACATAGTCCCAGTTCGCGGCTATAAAAATGAGAATGGCCGCGGCAATGGAAATTGCAGCGAAGAAGGCGACAACCTGGAAGAAGGAAAACCGCCGGGACGCCTTCGGAGTGCCTTTCCTTTCGCCAGCCGCGAGTGTGGCGCCAATATCGCCGCGCAGGGCCGAAGCGACATCCGCATCGATCACGCCGCGCTTTTCCCAGTCGTCGATCTGCCGCTCTATCAGGGTCGCCATGGCACATTTTTACCTGTTTTTCAGATAGTTATCATGAATCTATGATTTCAGCCACAAGGATTTGGGGGAACGCCTACCGCAATGCAAAAATTGCATATCTCCCATGCGAAACGAGCGCTTATTTTTTCAGCACTGATTGCCTATCTACGCGGCATAGCAAGAACAAGAACAGAGAATTCATTCAAGGACACGACCATGAACCTCGCAAACTCCTATTTCGCATGGCGCCGCTACCGGGCGACCTGCAACGAATTGAACAAGCTGACCGCACGCGAACTGAACGATCTCGGCATCAATCGTGGCGATATTCCGTTCGTCGCCCGCAAGGCCGCAGGCTTCTCGCACGTATAATAATAGTTCGCCGCGTATTACTCCCTGGTACCGGCGCAATTAGGAGCGCGGCCCTTCCCTCCTCTTGCGGCCGCCGCTCCGAACCTCAACACCCGTTGCCCAACCGGCTGCGGGTGTTTTCTTTTCGGGGCCGAATCGCCAACTCAATCATAACGCAGCCATTTGTGCATTGCACAATATGCATGGCTGCAATGCAGCATCGGCACTTATCAAATCGCTTCAATCGATTATCTTCGGGTCGTGAACAAAAACAGACGAGTTCACAACAGACCCCGAAGCCACGAAGTGGATATGAAAATGAACCTGGTACGCTCTTTCAACGAATGGCGCCGCTTTCGCGAGACGTCTCTCGAGCTGAACCGCCTGTCCGGTCGCGAACTGGCAGATATCGGGTTTGCCCGCGGAGACATACCGCACATTGCGCGCCGGGCCTCCCGCGCCTGATAAATTCAGTTTCCGCCAGGATCTATCCTCCTCCCAGATCCTGACGGTTTGAGGAACATCGCCCTATCCTCCTCCCAGGGTTGATGTTCCGACAGTAAAGCACCCGCCGCACCTCCTCCCGCGGCGGGTGTTTTCATTTCTTGAAGCGCCTGTCGCGACGCGCTATCTCCCGTCAATGACATCACGTCCCATTCACATCGTCGGCGGCGGCCTGGCAGGCTCGGAGGCCGCCTGGCAAATCGCCAACCGCGGCATCCCTGTCATTCTGCATGAAATGCGCGGCGTGCGCGGAACGGACGCCCACAAGACGGACGGTCTGGCCGAGCTGGTCTGCTCCAACTCGTTCCGCTCGGACGATTCAGAGCATAACGCCGTCGGACTGATTCATGCCGAAATGCGCATGGCGGACTCGCTGATCATGCGTTCGGGGGACGCCAATCAGGTTCCGGCGGGCGGTGCCCTCGCGGTCGACCGGGACGGCTTTTCAGACGCGGTGAGCAAGGCGCTTCACGGTCACCCTCTGATCGAAATCGTTCGCGAAGAGGTCACCGGCCTTCCGCCGGAGGACTGGGATCTCGCGATCATCGCCACAGGTCCGCTGACGGCGCAGTCACTGGCCGACGCGATTGCCCTCGAAACCGGCGCGGATTCACTCGCCTTCTTCGACGCAATTGCGCCGATCGTCCATTTCGACACCATCAATATGGATATTGCCTGGTTCCAGTCGCGCTACGACAAGGTCGGGCCGGGCGGAACCGGCAAGGATTACATCAACTGCCCAATGAACCGCGAACAATACGAGGCTTTCGTCGATGCGCTGGTCGCCGGCGACAAGACCGAGTTTCGCGAATGGGAGGGCACGCCCTATTTCGACGGCTGCCTGCCGATCGAGGTTATGGCTGAACGCGGTCGCGAAACGCTGCGCCACGGGCCAATGAAGCCGATGGGCCTTACCAATGCCCACAAGCCTGACGAGAAGGCCTACGCTGTCGTTCAGCTGCGCCAGGACAATGCGCTCGGCACGCTCTACAACATGGTCGGCTTCCAGACGAAGCTGCGCTACGGCCCGCAGGCAGAGATATTCAGGATGATCCCGGGTCTCGAGAACGCCGAGTTCGCGCGTCTGGGCGGCTTGCACCGCAACACCTATCTCAACTCGCCGGTCCTGCTTGGCGATGATCTGCAATTGAAGAGCAGGCCGGGCTTGCGCTTTGCCGGCCAGATCACCGGCTGCGAGGGCTATGTGGAATCAGCGGCAATAGGCCTGCTCGCGGGCCGCTTTGCCGCTGCCGACCGTCTCGGCGAACCGATCAGCCTGCCGCCCCCGACAACAGCTTTCGGCGCGCTTCTCAATCATATCACCGGCGGTCACATCGTTTCGGAAGACGAGAAAAAACGCTCGTTCCAGCCGATGAATGTCAATTTCGGACTTTTCCCGCCCCCCGACGAGGGCGCATTGAAAAAACCCGAAGGCTATGAAGGACGCTGGCGCGGCAAGGACAAGGCAATCGCCAAAAAGCGGGCCCTGACCGACCGCGCCAAACGGGACATTGCCGCATGGCTGGAAACAATTCGGCCGCGGGCCGCCGCCGAGTAGTGTTTTCCACGCGATCTTTCGACGACACTGGCACGAAGCTCTTTCACTGAGGCCGATCCCGCTCCTATAGTTGGTCATGACCGACAAGGACAAACCGCGCGAAGTCCGTCGTCGTCAGCGCCATCATTTCCGGATCGCAAAGGCACTCAGCGCAGCCCCGAAGGTTCAGCACGGTGCCCTGCCCTGGCGGTGGGTCGACGGCACGCTGGAAATCATGCTGGTAACAAGCCGCGAAACAGGTCGCTGGGTGATCCCCAAAGGCTGGCCTCATGACGGCATGTCTTCGGCGCGTTCGGCCGCGCAGGAAGCATTTGAGGAAGCCGGCATAACCGGTGCGATCACGAAGAAGGAGATCGGACGGTTTCACTATCTCAAATTCCTCGGCAAGGACGATGCGATCGAATGCATCGTTCATCTGCATGCGATGGAGGTCGAGGAAGAGCTGCCCCGATGGCCCGAAAAAGCGCAGCGCACGAGAAAATGGTTTCTGCGCCCCGATGCCGCCGAAGCCGTCGACGAGCCGGATTTGCGCAAACTGATCCTGTCCTTTGCGCCGTAAGGCGATATTCCCCCCGCCGAAAGGGGTGCCTGACGCGAACTTTGCTTCGTAATTTCCGCGAATCGCACCATATCGTTTCTGATGACGGCGAGAGACAAGAAGACATCTTTGTTCAAACGCGCCGCCGACAAGGTCCTCAATTTCCCGGCCTTGATGGCGCTGCCGCCGCGTGTCCAATACGCCGCGCTTCCCTGGCGCATGACCGACGGGACGTTGGAGGTGATGCTTCTGACCAGCCGCGGCACCGGCCGTTGGGTGATCCCCAAAGGCTGGCCACACGACACGCTGTCATCCGCCGGTTCGGCCGCACAAGAGGCATGGGAGGAAGCCGGCATCCGCGGGCCAATCACAGAAGAACCGATTGGTTCGTATCAATACGAGAAAGTCCGCGACGAAGGCGGATCTGTCATGTGCGTCGTATACGTGCATGCATTGCAGGTGGCCGATCAGGCGGATGACTGGCCGGAGAAAGCCCAACGGGACTGTCAATGGTTTCCGCGCCAGACAGCGGCGCGCCAGGTTCATGAAATGGAACTCCATGACCTGATCCTCTCCTTCGCGCCCACCCTGCCCTACACCTGAGCGCGAAAACCTTTTTCCGGGGATTGTCGGCAATCCGTGGCGGGCTTTTCCCCGTTGTCGATTGTGGAAACCGTCATGAAGCTGTTACAGGGCCCGGAAGAGGACCCGTATGACCGACACGCCACGCAAACAGACACTCGACAAGGATCTCGATAAATTCGTCCGCCTTGAAGAGGCGGCGGGCTCGGTTTCGCGCGATTTCGCCCGGCCAGGCTTCGCGATCCTGTTCATCGCGGCTGCCGCCCTTTTCGCCTCGCTCTATGTCATTGGGGAACAAAACGGCGCTCTGATCGTCGCCGCCGCCACGCTGGGCGGTTACATGGCGCTCAATATCGGCGCGAATGACGTTGCCAACAATGTCGGCCCGGCTGTGGGATCGAAGGCCCTGTCGATGTTCGGCGCATTGGTGATCGCCGCCGTGTTCGAGAGCGCAGGGGCACTGATCGCGGGCGGCGATGTCGTCGGCACGATCTCCAAGGGCATCATCGATCCCGCCACCGTCGCGGATTCCGGCACGTTCATCTGGGCAATGATGGCCGCGCTGATTTCATCGGCAATGTGGGTCAACCTCGCGACGGTGCTCGGTGCGCCGGTCTCGACCACGCATTCCGTGGTTGGCGGGGTCATGGGCGCCGGCATCGCGGCCGCCGGGTTTTCCGCCGTCAACTGGCCGACCATGGGTGCGATCGCGGCAAGCTGGATCATCTCGCCCGTTCTTGGCGGGATCATCGGCGCCGCATTCCTCGCCTTCATCAAGATCAACATCATCTATCGGGACGACAAGATCGCTGCGGCGCGCCGTTGGGTGCCTGTGCTGCTCGCGATTATGGCGGCGGCCTTCACCGCCTATCTCGCCATGAAAGGTCTCAAGAAGATCATCCATCTCAACGGCCTGGCAATCCTGGGAATCGGCCTTGCCGCAGGCGCTATCACATATGTCACAACTCGCCCGCTCATCCGCCGCCAGTCGGAAGGCATGGAGAACCGCAACCAGTCGGTGCGCAAACTCTTCAACATCCCGCTGATCTGTTCGGCCGCGTTGCTCTCGTTCGCTCATGGAGCCAACGACGTCGCCAACGCCGTCGGACCGCTCGCCGCTGTCGTTCACACCGCCGAAGCGGGAGAAGTTCTGACGAAGGTGTCTATCCCCTTTTGGGTTATGTTGATCGGAGCGGCGGGGATTTCCTTCGGCCTGTTGCTGTTTGGCCCAAAACTGATCCGTATGGTCGGCGAGCAGATCACCAAGCTTAATCCGATGCGCGCCTACTGCGTCGCATTGTCGGCCGCTGTCACCGTTATCATCGCCTCTTGGCTCGGCCTGCCGGTTTCCTCGACCCACATCGCCGTGGGCGCGGTGTTCGGCGTGGGCTTCTTCCGCGAGTGGTACACCGCGCGCTCGAAGCGTCGGCGCGACTATATGGCCCGCAAGTACAACAGCCGCCGCCGGCAGACGGAAGGCCGCGATCCGCAGCCCGCGATTGCGGCGCAACCGGAGGAAGCGCGGCGGCGCATGCTGGTTCGCCGTGCGCATTTCACCACCATTGTCGCTGCCTGGGTGGTCACCGTCCCCGCCGCCGCAGCCCTCTCGGCGGTAACCTTCCTGCTTCTGGATGCGGCCTTCTGATCGGTCTATAGGCTTGGCATGCGCCCACTAACCGCCATCGCCTTCGACGCCGACGACACTCTCTGGCAGAACGAACGGTTCTTTCAGGACAGCCAGCGGCGTTTCATCTCGATGCTCGAACCCTTCGCCGATGCGGACAAAGTCGAGGCGGAACTGCTGGGTGCCGAGCGGCGCAATATCGGCTTCTACGGATTCGGGGTCAAAGGCTTCACGCTTTCCATGCTGGAAACGGCGACGATGCTCTGCGGCGACGATCTTCCTCCCGCCGTCGTGCGCGATATTCTGGGGCTGGGCAAAGCGATGCTCGACCACCCGGTCGAATTGCTTCCCGGCGTCGTCGAGACATTGCAGGCGCTGCGCGACCATTACACGCTGCTGGTCGTGACCAAGGGCGATCTGTTCGATCAGGAGCGCAAGCTCGTCCAATCCGGCCTTGCGGACTATTTCGACCATGTCGAGATCGTCTCGGACAAGACGCCGGACGTTTATCGCCGCGTCTTCGACCGTCATGGCCAAGGGCCGGCGCGGGGCATGATGATCGGCAATTCGCTGAAGTCCGACGTCCTGCCGGCGCTGGAGGCAGGATGCTGGGCGGTTCACGTTCCGCACGACTTGACATGGGCGCTCGAGCACGCCGACGAGCCGGCCGGCCATACGCGCTATCGCGTTGTGTCCAACCTGTCCGCCATTCCTGCGGAGATCGCGGAACTGCAGCCGGACTAGGGCTTTCTACTCGCCGGGGACCGGCATTGCGCTCTGCGCTTTGGCCGTCTTACCGCCGGGCAGCCCCGGCATGCCGGCCTGATCGGGATGGAGCCGCACATAATCCGCCTTCAGCTGTCCGGAGCCCTTGCGGCTGCCGTCATGGCTCCAGCCCGGCGGCATGAACAGATATCCGAGCCGCTGGCGAAACGTCAGACCGCGCTGAAAGGCGTCGCGTAGCATGTTGATCCATTCATGGAAGGCGACCTTGAAGGGATTGAACGTGCCGATATTCTTGACGATGCCATAGCGCGGCCTGTCCTCCTCCAGTTCCTCGACGAAGGTTCCGAAGATGCGATCCCAGATGATCAGCACGCCGGCATAGTTTGCGTCGAGATAACGCGGATTGGTCGCGTGGTGGACGCGGTGATGCGACGGCGTGTTGAACACCGCTTCGAACCAGCCCGGCATCTTGCCGATCGCCTCGGTGTGGATCCAGAACTGGTAGATCAGGTTGAAGCCGAAGGTGAAAGCGATCACGGCCGGATGCAGGCCGAGCAGGACCAGCGGCGCCTGCAGCACGAACATGCCGGTGAACAGCCCCGTCCATGACTGCCTGAGCGCCGTCGACAGATTGTAATGCTGGGAGGAATGGTGATTGACGTGTTCCGCCCAGACCCAGCGAACCCGATGCGCAATGCGGTGATACCAGTAGTAGCGGAGATCATCGAGCAGGAAGGCTCCCGCAAAGACCCACCAGTGCAGGCCGAGGTCGAGGAAACGGAACTGCCATAGCCACACGAGCGCGGCATAGGAAACGATGCCGAAAACCATCCCTGCTACGACATTTCCCGTTCCCATCAGCAAGGATGTCAGCGTGTCGCGCGTCTCGAAGCCCGCCTTGTTCCTGGCGCCCGAAAACTTCAGCCAGACAAGCTCGACGATCATCGCAAGAATGAAGAAAGGGATCGCGAACTGCGTCACGTCCGGAAATTTCGGCATTACCTGGCTGAGATCCATCACGCTGCCTGTTCTTGCGCGGGGCCGGTCAGTTCGGATGAGAACAGGCCGGCAACTTCGCGCGCCGTTTCATTGTCTTCAAAGATCATATGCGCCCGCGGCCATGTCAGATCGTGGGTCAGGAGAGTAACGACCCCGGTTTCCGCGTTACCGACACGAGCGGCCATTTCGCCACGCGTCACGAAACGCGTGAGGTAATTCGAGCCGATCGCTTGTACGAGCCCCACATGGCCGTCCGCAAGCTCCAGAATGGCAATGCGCCGGTCCGCCGAGAGGATGCATCGCGACGTCTCGGCTTCGGGGTAATCGATGGCGAAACGAACCCTGGCTTGCTCCTCCCCCTCGATAAGGGCCATGCGCGAGCCGCCGGTCACATGCACCAAAAGCACGACCAGAGCGATCCCGCCGGCAACGACGGCCACAAGCACAGGCAGCGGCAAGCGCGACTCCTCCCTTTCCTCCGTCGGGATTTTACCAATTTTGACTTTAACGTCAAAGTCAATCGTTGTCGCACTTGCGCGTCCCGGTGTCCTTCGGGGAGATTGCAAATTATTCGGGGGTTATTGTCCCGAAGAGCGTCCGAAAAAGGCTCCTGCTAACTGCGAATAGCGCGCGTGACCACCCTCATATATGACGCTACGGGAGACGAGTATATCGGCCTTGCCCAGGGAGCTGCGGAGGGCTTTGTCGCCCTTGCGAAAGCTGGCGCGCATTCGCTAAGCGGCAGAAAGGCCGGGCGCAGGGCCTTGTCGGCGGCCGATATCGCGGCCTCGGCTTTTCCAAGGTGCTCGCGGCCGATCTCGATCAGGATAGCCACCGCACGCGCCATCGCGGCCGTATCGGAACCCGCAACCCAGCCGGCAGGATCGATACCCGCTGCGGCGAGGATATCAGAAGGGATCATCACACGCCCACGCGCACGATCGAGCGGCATACGCCTTAAGATCGAAACGATTCCATGGGCGACGCCGCCGTGGCCCGCCGCATCGGCCGTATGAGGATCGGCTCCATCCGCAAGCACTTGCGCCGACATTTGGAGCAACGCCGATACCGTCTCGCCAAGATAACCCTCAAGGGTCACGCGGTCAGGCATCGGATCGTCATAAAAGTCGAAGACCCGGGCATCCAGCAGATTGGTCAGAGCTGCGCGCGGAAGGTTGAAAGCTTCAATCGCCGCGATGAGCTCGCCCGCGACCGGGTTCTGGCGGGCCTCTCCGTCGCGCGAGCCCTCGACGACTTCGCGCCACCATTGCAGTCTGATTTCACCGGGCATCGGCTCCGAAACGAGATCGCGAATGCGGGCCGTTTCCAGGTTGAATGCATGCAGCGCGGCCAGCGCCGGGCGCTTGTCCTCCGGCGCAAACAACACCGCGAGGTAAAACTCACGGTCGCCCGTGCGCAGCAGATCCATGCAATGACGGAAAGCGTCGCTCATACACGGCAATATAACAGGATCAGGCCCGTTTTCCCGGATCGTCGACCGCGATAAGCGCCGCCGCCACGGCCCGGTCTTCGGCCAGAAGCACATTGAAAGTCCGTACAGCGGAGCCGGTGTTCATCGCATCGGTCACAATGCCGCTTTCGCGCAGAAGCGCCTGAATCTCCTTCGGCATCCGACGGAAGTCCATTCCCATGCCGACCAGCAAGACCTCTATGCCGCCCGCCTCCGCCAGGACCGGCTCCAGAGCCGCTTCGGTGATATCCTCGGGACCATGCACATCCCAACCATAAACGCCCGATGGCAGACACAGGATCGAGCCACGATGCGACATATCGGCAAAACGGAAGCCGCCGGCACCATAGGCGTCGATAGGTGCGCGCCCCGGATAATGCGCTTCGCGGATTTCGATCCCTTTCGCCATCAGCGATCAGGATGTTCCGAGATCGACCGGCTGCGTATTCGCCGTCGCCTGCTTTTCCTTGTCTTCCGCCTTGTCCAGGGCACTTGGGCGCAGGCGGAACAGGATCAGAAGCGGCGCAGCGATAAAGATCGACGAATAGGTACCGACCACGACACCGAAGATCATCGCGGCTACGAAGGACTGCAGAACCTCGCCACCGAAGAAGAACAGCGCCAGCAGGGCCAGGACGGTCGTCAGCGACGTCTGGATCGTACGCGGCAGGGTCTGGTTCATCGACAGATCCAGCAGCTCAGGCAACGACATCTTCTTGTAGCGTCGCAAGTTCTCACGCACGCGGTCGTAAACGACCACGGTATCGTTTAGCGAGTAACCCACGATCGTCAGAATCGCCGCTATACTGGACAGGTTGAACTCCAGCCCCGTCACCACGAACATGCCGATCGTCAGAAGAACGTCATGCGTGGTCGCGATGATCGCGCCGACGGCGAACTGCCATTCGAAACGCAGCCAGATGTAGACCAGGATAGCAAACAGAGCGGCCACCACGGCGATTGTGCCGGCCTGCGCCAGTTCTCCGGAAACCGTCGGACCGACCACCTCGACGCGGCGGAAGTCATAATCGGCTTCCAACTCACTGCGCACCTTGGAGATAACCGTCTGCTCGGCATTCTCGCCACCGCCCTGCGCCTCGATGCGGATCAGTACGTCTCTTGGAGATCCAAAGCCCTGCACCTGAACATCGCCGAGGTTAAGATCTGAGAGACGGCTGCGAAGCGTGCCGATATCGGCGGCATCGCCCTTTGCCTGCACCTCAATCAGCGAGCCGCCCTTGAAGTCGATGCCGAGGTTCATGTTGACCGTCGCGAACAGCACCATGGACAGGATGACGGTCGCGGCCGATGCGGTGAAAGTAATGCGCCTCAGCCACATGAAGCCGATCTTGGTGCCCTCTGGAACAAAGGTGATCGGCCCCCGAGGCAGTTCCTTCGGCTTGGACCGACGCACCCAGAAGGCGATCAGCCAGCGCGTCAGCACGAAAGCCGTGAAGACGGTAGTGATGATACCGATGGCGAGCGTCACCGCGAAACCGCGGATCGGACCGGAACCCAGATAGAACAGGATCACGGCTGCGATCAGGGTCGTCAGGTTGGCGTCCACGATCGTCGCCAGGGCTTTCTGGAAGCCGGTATCGATCGCCTGTATGACGGATCGCCCCGCCGCCCTTTCCTCGCGTATTCGCTCGAAGATGAGAACGTTCGAGTCGACCGCCATGCCGACTGTGAGCACGATGCCCGCAATGCCTGGCAACGTCAGCGTCGCCCCCAGTCCGGAAAGCGCCGCGATGACCAGTATGACGTTGAAGACGAGCGCGACATTGGCAATCAGGCCGAACAGGCCATAGGCGAGAACCATGAAGACGACGACAAGCGCCGACCCGATGATGCCTGCGACTTCGCCTGCCGCGACTGAGTCAGCACCGAGGCTCGGGCCGACGGTACGCTCCTCGACGAAGGTCGGCGTCAGCGGCAGCGCGCCCGCGCGCAGCAGAATGGCGAGATTGTTGGCACCCTCGACGGTGAAATTTCCTGAGATCTGCCCCGATCCGCCGAGGATCGGTTCGCGGATAACCGGCGCGGAGATGACCTGATTGTCGAGTACGATGGCGAAGGGCCGCCCCACATTCTCCTGCGTCGCGCGACCAAAACGCTGTGCGCCCGTACCGTTGAAGCGGAATGAAACGATGGGCTCGTTGGTTCGCTGATCGAAACCGGCCTGCGCATCCTCGAGATCCTCGCCCGTGACGATCTCACGCGTTTCGACGAGATAAGGCACGGGCGGATCATCTTGCGAATAGAGCACTTCAGTGCCTGCGGGGGGACGCGTATTGATCGCGTCCTCGACCGGTGTCGACGTGTCGACCATCTGGAAGGTCAACCGCGCCGTTGTCCCGATGATGTCCTTCAGGCGCTGCGGATCGTCAAGACCCGGAACCTGTACGATAATGCGGTCTGCGCCCTGTCGCTGGATCACCGGCTCGGTCGTGCCAAGTTCGTCGATGCGGCCGCGCAGGACTTCAACCGTCTGAGACACCGCCTGGGACATGCGGTAGTCGATTCCCTCGTCGGTGATGTTGAGCCGGAAGAGACCGGACTCGGGTTCTTCCAGAGTGACTTCCTGGATGAGGCCGCCCGAAAGCAACCCACCCGATTCCGCTTGGGTAAGCGGCGCAAGCGCTTCTCTCGCTTTCGCGATATCGGCTTCGTCACGGATACGCACGGTGACCGTCTGGTCGCGACCGCTCAGGCCAGTATAGCCAATGCCGTCCGCGCGCAGCAGCCGGCGAACTTCGTCGCGCACCGACTCGAGCCGGTTTTCGACCAGTTCCTTGCGGTCGAGCTTCAACTGCAGATGAACACCGCCCTGCAGGTCGAGCCCGAGCGCAAGCTGGCTTTTGGGCAAAAAGCTTGGAAATGACTGGAGCGTCGCAGGCGAGAACAGGTTCGGAATGGCGAAAAGAATGCCGACGATCACCGCCAGCCAAATCAACGCCGTCTTCCAGGGGGAGAAATAGAGCATGTCGCCTGCGTCTCGCTATCCGTGACTTACAACCGGGTTCAGGCATCGCCTCAATGCAATGCCCCCCGTTTTTCCGCTAGTGCCGCGTCCATTACGCCTTAAAAAAGGCGCGGACCCGACTGTCGGGCCTATTTTTTCGCGGCGTCGTTTGCAGGTACGGGTTCGCCCTTGACGCGGACTTCCGACAGCATGGCGCGCGCGACGCGGATCTTCACATTCTGCGCGATCTCGACTTCCAACTCATTGTCGTCGATCACTTTGCTGACCTTGCCGATGATACCGCCGCCGGTCACGACCGTGTCGTTGCGGCGGACGGCATTGAGCATTTCCTGGCGCTTTTTCATCTGGGTGCGCTGCGGACGAATGATGAGAAAATACATCACCACGAAAATCAGCAGGAAAGGCAGGATGCTCATGATGACATCTGCGCCGCCGGCGGAACCGCCGGCCGCCTGCGCATAAGCGGGGGTTACGAACATGAAATACTCCGTGAACGGGTGCCGAAGCACGCCTTGAAAATTTGTCGCGAATATAGTCAGCAAAAGCCCCATTGCAACCAAAAGCGGGACAAGCCGGACATGACCGGCAATAAGCCGCCGGGGAACAAGCCATGTCCGATGCCGTCACTACACTGAACGAGAAACTCGACAGGCTGATTGCCGCCATGGATCGGCTCGCTCCGCCGGAGCCGCCTGCTCCGGACTTCGAGACCGCCGATTGCTTCATCTGGGACGCCGGCATAGGCTCGCTGGCGCCTGTTCCCGTCGTCAACCGTGTCGATATCGGCCTCATTCACGGCGTCGACCGCGTCCGCGACATCCTGATCGACAATACACGTCGCTTTGCGGAAGGCTTGCCTGCCAACAATGTACTGCTATGGGGCGCACGTGGAATGGGCAAGTCTTCGCTGGTCAAGGCTTCTCATGCGGAGGTCGGCCGCACGACCGGCGCAAAGCTCAAGCTGATCGAGATTCATCGCGAGGATATCGACGCCCTGCCCCGCCTGATGCAAATGCTCAAGCAGGCCCCCGGTCGGTTCATCGTCTTTTGCGACGATTTGTCCTTCGATCAGGACGACACGTCGTACAAATCTCTGAAGGCCGCTCTCGATGGTGGCGTGGAAGGCCGTCCCGACAATGTCATCTTCTACGCCACATCGAACCGCCGGCACCTTCTGCCCCGGGACATGATAGAAAACGAGCGATCCACCGCGATCAATCCATCGGAGGCCGTCGAGGAAAAAGTTTCATTATCCGACCGATTCGGCCTTTGGCTCGGCTTCCACAAATGCAGCCAGGACGAATATCTGGAGATGGTGCGCGGCTATGCGACCCATTTCGGGCTGGATGTCGATGAAGAGGAGTTGCGGCGCGACAGCCTGGAATGGGCGACGACGCGCGGGGCGCGGTCAGGCCGCGTTGCCTGGCAATATATCAACGATCTCGCCGGCCGTCTGGGAAAAAGGCTGGAAGCGGCGGGATGAACCGCCGCTTCATCGAAGAGAACGCCTACTGAAGATAGGTGGCCGGATTGACGGGCTTGGAGTTCTTGCGAACCTCGAAGTGAAGCTGCGGCTGCTTGGCGGCACCCGACATGCCCGAGGTTGCGATCTGCTGGCCGCGTTTGATGTCGTCGCCGCGTTTGACGTCGATCTTCGAGACATGGCCATAGACCGTCACCAGACCGTCGGCATGGCGCACCAGGATAGTCTTTCCGAGTTCCTTCAGCCCGTCGCCGGCATAGATGACGACACCGTTCTCGGCGGCCTTCACAGGCGTGCCCTGCGGCACGGAAATGTCGATACCGTCATTCGGGCGGCCGCCATCGTTGGAACCGAAGGCGCTGACGACCCGGCCCTGCACCGGCCAGCGCATGGCGTTCACGCCGGTCGCGTCGGGTGCCTTTGCGGTGACCTCGGCCTCGATCTTGCGAATCGTGCCGGTTTCGGCAGCCTGTTTCGGCGGCGTATATTCCTTGACCTCCGGATTTTTCGCCGGCGCGGTCTGGACGCTGCTGGTTCTGATCGGATCGAGCGGCTTGGCAGAGGCTGTCGTGATCTTCTCGTCGCTCAAACCGGGGATGATCAACTTTTGGCCAAGGCGGACGGTGTCCCCGGACATGTTGTTTACGCGCTTGATCGCGTCAACGCTCGCGCCCGTCTTGAGCGAGATGCCGTAGAGCGTGTCGCCCGAGACGACCGTGTAACGGCCGCCGTCAGCGATCGCGGCGCTGCGCGCGGGCGCTTCCGGCTTCCGAAGCGAGGCAGTTTGGGTCGCAGGGCGGGAGGACGGCACCGCCGTTAGTTTCTGGGGAGCGCCGACGGTGGCACTGGCCTTCGCCACGGCCGGATTGCTGTCCGGCGCCGACACACCAATGCCCTGCGAATAGGAATAGGTCGGGATCGTGATTCTCTGGCCGGCGCGTATCGCGGCGGCATCGGAAATCCCGTTTGCCTCCATGATGGATTTGGCCGGCACGCCGTAACGACGAGACAGATTGTAGATTGTTTCGCCTTCGCGGATCGTCACCTGCGTGCCGCCGCTCTTCGACCATCCGGTGCTGTTCGTCTCGACCGACGCCGCCTGGGCGCCATATCGCTCCTGCGACGGCTGCGCCGATGCGGCCGGCACGGAAGCGGTCGTCACCGAAGCCGTTGTATCGGGTGACACATTCGCCGGCGCTGCCGGATACCGGTTTGTCGCCTGCGGCGGATAGGCCGGCGCGGCCATTCCAACCGATCCTGAGGGCTGCGGCGCACCCACTCGCGAATCGGACGGCCGCGGCAACGTGGAGCGCGAGACCTGCCCGGGCTGAATGCTGCCGGTCATCGACGGATCGACGCCTGGACTGTAGTTCGGCTGACCGTAGGAATCAGGAGCCGTCGCGACGGCCTGCTTGGGCACCGCGCCGGTGTAGAACCCGTCATTGAAACGAATGACGTCCGAACTGCATCCGGCCGTTATCCCGCCGATGGAGAGGATCGTCGCTGCCTTGAGAAGTCGCAGAACCTGCGAACTTGTGAAATTTTTACGCATCACGCCACTCATATCCCTTCGGATCACGGCATGATTAAAACGCGTTAATGTTACTGCCCGGTTAAGCCCGCGTCAGGCTTTTGGAGTCCATGTGTCGATTCTGCACCGAAACGGCGGAATTACAGGACCGAGGGCAGTCCATGCGCGATCGGCTGGAAGCGGACCGTACCGATGTCCTCGCGCTCGAAACGGCTGCCGACCTTGGACATGCGCACCAGTGTCTGCGCCTGGTCGGCTTCCCCGATCGCGCAGATCATGATGCCGCCGGAGTTCAACTGCTCGACGAAATTGCGCGGCGTGGACTCGAACGCCGCCCAGCAGACGACACGTTCGAACGGGCCGTCGTCCGATCCGGAGGAACCGTCAGCATGCTCGGCGATGACATTGGTCAGGCCAAGATGGCGCATGCGCTGAACCGCGCTCGCATGCAGTGTGCGATAACGTTCCATCGTGTTGACGCGCTTGGCCAGCCTCGACATCACCGACGCCGAGTAACCGGTGCCTGTTCCAATTTCGAGCACACGCTGCGTGCCATCGAGTTGCAGGGCGTGGAGAATGCGCGCCTGCAGGTCTATGCCTTCGAGCGCTTCGCCACACGGGATCGGTATGGTTCCGGTGCTCATGGCGACATGGTGGTATTCGGCGTCGACGAAGCCGCGGCGCGGCACCGATTCGAAGGCGGCCATCAGCGGCTTGTCGTCGAGGCCGATCCCGCGCATGCGCAGTACGAAAGCGGCGAAATCCTCCCGCTCGGCCTCCGACAGCGCGCGCTTCTCGTTCACGCCAGCGCCTCCTCCAGCCGGGCAGCAACCTCGTGCGCGGTCAGGTCGAGCTTCAGCGGCGTGACCGAGACGTAGTGGTCGCGCAGGGCGGTGATGTCGCTACCTTCCGGCGCCTCGATCGGCGAGCGGCCGAAACGGATCCAGAAATAAGGAATGCCGCGCCCGTCCTTGCGCTCCTCCACGAACAGACCGTGCAGCAGCTTGCCCTGATGGGTCACCACGGCACCCCTGACCTCGTCGGCCGGGCACTGCGGGAAATTCACGTTCAAAAAGGTTCCGGGGTCCATGTCGACCGCGATCAGCTTTTTCAGAAGGTCCGGCGCAAGGGTTTCGACGACCTCCCACGGGACGACGCGGCGATGGTCCTCGAAATTATAAGCCTGGGACAACGCAATCGAGCGTATGCCGAGCAGCGTTCCCTCCATCGCGCCGGCCACGGTGCCCGAATACGTCACGTCATCGGCGAGGTTCTGGCCGGAATTGACGCCGGAGAGCACCAGATCGGGCTTTTCCGGCATCACATGGGTCGCGGCCATGATCACGCAATCGGTTGGCGTCCCGCGCAAGGCGAAACGCTTTTCGCCGACCTCGCGCAGGCGAAGCGGATCGTTCAGGGTCAGCGAATGGGCGAGCCCGCTCTGGTCCGTCTCGGGAGCGACCACCCAGACGTCGTCCGACAGGGTTGCGGCGATGCGCTCGAGAACCGCGAGGCCCTCGGCATGAATACCGTCATCATTGGTAATCAGGATGCGCATCGTATTCCCTTCATGCTGGTTCAGACGCCGATGACCTCAAGCCCGCCCATGTAGGGCTTTAGTGCGTCCGGCACGCGAATCGAACCATCCGCATTCTGGTAGTTCTCCATGACGGCAATGAGGGCACGGCCGACAGCTACGCCGGAGCCGTTCAGCGTGTGGACAAAGCGCGTGTCCTTCTCGCCCTCGGCGCGATAGCGCGCATTCATGCGCCGCGCCTGGAAGTCGCCGCAGACCGAACAGGACGAGATTTCGCGATAAGCGTCCTGTCCGGGAAGCCAGACCTCGATGTCATAGGTCTTGCGCGCGCCGAAGCCCATGTCGCCCGAGCACAGAACAACGGTGCGGAAATGCAGGCCGAGCTTTTCGAGGATCGTCTCGGCGCATTTCGTCATGCGTTCATGCTCATCGATCGACGTGTCGGCAGCGGTGATCGAAACGAGCTCGACCTTATAGAACTGGTGTTGGCGCAAATAGCCGCGCGTATCCCGCCCTGCAGAGCCAGCCTCCGAGCGGAAACAGGGAGTCAGGGCCGTGTAGCGGCGCGGCAGCGTCGCGGCGTCGACGATTTCCTCGCGCACGAGGTTGGTGAGCGACACCTCGGCGGTTGGGATCAGCCAAAAACCTTCCCGGGTCTGGAACAGGTCTTCGGAAAACTTCGGCAACTGACCGGTGCCATACATCGCATCGTCGCGCACCAGCAGCGGAACGTTGACTTCGGTGTAGCCATGCTCCTGCGTGTGCATATCCAGCATGAACTGGCCGAGCGCGCGCTCCAGCCGCGCGATACCGCCCTGGACGACAGTGAAGCGCGAGCCAGACAACTTGGCCGCCGTTTCGAAATCCATCTGGCCGAGCGCTTCGCCGAGTTCGAAATGCTCTTTCGGCGTGAAGTCGAAATCCGGCTTCTGTCCGCTCAGGCGGATTTCAACATTGTCGTTCTCGTCCGCGCCGACAGGAACATCGTCCAGCGGCACATTCGGAATGCGAGAGAGCGCATCATTGAGCTTCGCTGTCAACTCGCGCTCGGTTTCCTCACCCGACTGGATGAAGGACTTGATTTCGGCGACTTCCGCCTTCAGCGCGTCGGCCTTGTCGGTGTCCTTGGCCGCCATCGCGGCGCCGATCTCCTTGGAGGCGGCGTTGCGGCGTTGCTGCGCTTCCTGGAGCCTGGTGATATGCGCCCGGCGCATCTCGTCCAGTTCGATCAGGGCGGCGCTTTCAGGGGCGGCGCCACGTTTTTTCAGCGCTTCGTCCAGCGCCTGCGGATTGTCACGGATCCAGCGGATATCGAGCATGACTCACGTCCTGTGAGAAAAGGGAATTCGGAAAACGGGTGGGGTGTCGCCTAGAAGCCGGCAACGGTCAAGAGCAGCGCGCGCCGCGCCGCCCTCAGGACGACTTGGAATCCGAGTCCGAATCCTGCTCGTCGTCGCTTTCACTCGCCGCCGTTTCCTCGCCATCGCCGCTATCATCGCCGTCCGCGGCTGCTTGCGCTTCGCGTTTCTGTCTCTCGACATAGCGGGCCGAGATGATCGATATCTCGTAGAGAAGGATCGTCGGCACCGCGAGGCCAATCTGGGTTAGCGGATCTGGCGGCGTCAGGATTGCGGCGGCGACGAAGGCGAAGACGATGGCGTATTTGCGCTTGTCGGCCAGCCCCTCTGTCGTCACCAATCCGGCGCGGGCGAGAAGCGTGATCGCGACGGGCAGCTGGAACACCAGCCCGAACGCGAAGATCAGCGTCATGATCAGACTGAGATATTCGGAAACCTTCGGCAGATGCTGGATCGATGCCATCCCCTCGCCGCCCGTCTGTTCCATGGACAGGAAGAACCACATGGCCATCGGAATGACCATGAAATAGACGAGGCACGAACCGAGAAGGAAAAGGACCGGTGTGGCGATCAAATACGGCAGGAAAGCCTGCCTCTCGTTCGAGTACAGGCCCGGAGCGATGAATCGGTAGATCTGCGAAGCGATGATCGGGAACGCCAGGATCATGCCGCCGAAAGCGGCGATCTTGATGCGCGTAAAGAAGAACTCCTGCGGCGCGGTGTAAATGAACCGAACCTGGTCCTCCGGCAGATTTTGCCATTTGACGGCCCACTGGAAGGGCACGACGAGCAGATTGAAAATCTGAGCCGAGAAGGCGTAGCAGAGGATGAACGCTACAAAAAACGCAGCCACGCTCCACATCAGACGAGTGCGTAACTCGATGAGATGGGACATCAGCGGCGCGGCCGATGCTTCCATCGCCTGTTCTTCGTTGGAGCGGTTGCTCACGATTGATCCTTAGCGGCTGTCTTTGTGGTCTTGGTCGCAGCCTTCGGCTTCGCGGCGGCCTTGGCTTGCCCGGTCGGTGTCCGTGATTTGGACGCACTGGCAGAGCTTGTTTTCGCGGCAGCAGTCTTGGGCTTTGGTGACGCAGTCTTCGGCTTCGCGGTGGAGGTCTTGGGCTTCGCGGTAGAAGCCTTGGCCGCCGCGGTTTTCGTCGAAGCGGTCTTGGCGGGAGCTTTTGCCGCCGCGGCTTTCCTCGTTGAAGCCGACTTGTTGGCCGGCTTGGCCGCTGCCTTGGGCTTAGCGGTTGGCTTTCCCGTCACCTTGGCTGTGGCTGCCGGCTTCAGGTCATCGGCCCATTCGGAAGCGGCCTCGATCGCCTTGGCGCTATCGGCGGAAACCGCCGGCTTGGTCGTATCGGGCTTATTCTTCTCAGCTTCAGACTTACCGCTGTCGGGCTTATCGGACTTCTTTATCTCCGAGGCCGCCTTCTTCAACTCTCCGCTGATGTCCTGACCGACCTTGCCGAGCGGGCTGAGGGTATCCTTGATCTGACGACGCGGGTCGAGCCCTTTCAGATCGTTGGCGATCTGACGTACATCGTCCAGTTCCGCCTCTTTCAACGCATCGTCGAACTGACGCCGAAAGTCCCCCGCCATCTTGCGCAGGCTACTGGTCGTTTTGCCGAAAGTTCGAAGCATCTTCGGCAGATCCTTCGGGCCGACGATGACGATCAGCACGATGGCTATGACGAGCAGTTCACTCCAGCCGAAATCCGGCAACATGGCGGCAATCCATCCGCACCACGGCGAAGCCGGCAGAACCGGCCGGGCTCATGGCGCTTAAAGGCTGATCAGCTTTTTTTCTTCGCGGTGGCTGCGGTGTCGACAGCCTCTTCGGGCTTGTGTTCGACCGTTTTCGCCCCGTCTTCCTTCGCATCGGAATCGTCGGAGAGACCGCTGCGGAAATTTTTGATTCCCTTGGCAACATCACCCATCAGCTCTGGAATCTTGCCGCGACCGAAAAGCAGCAACACGATTACCAGTACGATGAGCCACTGCCACCATCCAAACACACCCATGAGAATGAACTCCTCGAACCTCTGTTGTTGCCTGACACTTAGGCGTTTTCGTTTTCAGTTTCAAACAGCATTATGTCCCCCGGACGCACATAAATGGTCACATCCCTAATGCCGGGTGGCAATTCGTCCGCGCGAATACGCGCCCTGACCACCTCGTCGGCCCCGGGGACGGCCAAAACAAGGCTCTCGGTGACACCGAGGAAGCGACGGCTGACGATGCGCCCTGGTATCCCGGCCGCCATATCGGATCGATCGGGCGGGCGCACATCGACCCCGACCGTACGCACGGCAACGGTCACCGGCTCGCCCTCCGCGCCCCGTTCGCAGGCAAAGGATCCGAGCGGCGTGTCCGCTCGGCCGTTTCGACGCACCGAGGAAAACAGGTTCAGTTCGGCAAAGAAGCCCGCGACGAAGAGGTTGCGCGGCGCATGGTAGATCTCCTGCGCGGTGCCGGCCTGGACGATTTCGCCCTTGTCGAGAAGCGCGATCCTGTCACCCATCCGCATCGCTTCCTCTGCATCATGCGTCACCACGATCGCCGTCGCACGCGTTTCGCGCAGGATCGCCAGCGTCTCCGCGCGGACACTGTCCTTCAGACGCGTGTCGAGGCCGGAGAACGGTTCATCCATCAGTATGACGGATGGCCGCGGCGCCAACGCCCTCGCCAGCGCCACCCGCTGCTGTTCGCCGCCTGACAGAACGTGCGGATAGGAATTGAGATGATGTTCGAGGCCGACGCGCCGGATGGCAGCCAGTGCCTCGCGGTTCGTGTCGGCAACGCTCATCTTGCGGAGCCCGAACTTGACGTTGTCGAGGATGGTCATGTGCGGGAAGAGCGCGAAATCCTGAAACATAAGGCCGACCGAGCGCCTTTCCGGCGGCGTGAATACGGTGTCGCTCGCGATCTCCCGGCCGTTCGTGAGAACCCGTCCGGAGGATTGGTGTTCAAGCCCAGCGGCAAGCCGCAACAGCGATGTCTTGCCGGAACCGGATGGACCGAGAAGGCAGAGGATCTCTCCCGGACTCGCCTTCAGCGAGATGCCTTTCAACGTGTGGACGTCACCGTAATAAAGATGAATGTCCTCGAACGACAGTTCCGCCGCGAAGGTAACGCCCGTGCGCTGATGGGAGTTCTGTGGATTTTGAACCATCGGGTGCGATCGAGGGTGAAAAGGATCGGACGGCGAACGCCCGATCCGTCTCAATCATCGCCGCCCTTGGGTGTCAACAGACCGAGTTCCTCCAAATCGATGTCGGTGAGCTCTTCTTCTTCCTCGGTCAGTTCGTCGGGATCGACGGACGGAAGCGGCATGGAGAAGCCGGCCGGCATGCGCGAGGACAATAGCCCAGCCCCCTTCAATTCCTCCATACCGGGAAGATCGCGGATCTCCGACAGGCCGAAATGATCGAGAAATTCGGCGGTCGTGCCATAGGTGACGGGGCGCCCCGGCGTCTTGCGCCGACCGCGCATCTTCACCCAGCCGGTCTCCATCAATACGTCGATCGTGCCCTTCGATGTCTCGACGCCGCGGATATCCTCCATCTCCGCGCGGGTGATCGGCTGGTGGTAGGCGATGATCGCTAGCACTTCGAGCGCGGCGCGCGACAGCTTTCGCTGCTGCACCTCTTCGCGCTGCATCAGGAAGCCGAGATCGCCGGCAGTGCGGAACGCCCAGGCATTCTCGATGCGCACGAGATTGACGCCGCGCTTGTCGTAGAAGTCCCGCAATTCCTCCATCAGCGCGCGCACGTCGACCCCATCCGGCAGACGAGCGGCGAGCGCCTTCTCGCTGACAGGTTCGCTCGACGCGAACACCAGCGCTTCCGCCATGCGCATGGCCTCTGCTTCCATCAGCCGGGCGGCCGGATTGTCCGCCGCGATGTCGACATAGGTGTCGCCGACGGGGTCGGGCCGGTCCTCGAAATAGCCGCCCAGGGCTTCGGCGCCGCCGGTTTCGTCGATCGTGTCTGTCATTGCTCCGTCCCTGCCACGGGCACATCCCGCATGTAGAGTGTCGAAAAAGGCGCGTCCTGGCGGATCTCGACCACCCTTTCGCGCACCAGTTCAAGACTTGCCGCGAAAGCGCTCGCGATCGCCGTGCGCCGCAACTGCGGCGTAGGCGCATAGGCCGCGATGTAACTGTCGAGCGCTGTCCAGTCGCTCATATCCCCGACAAGCTTGCGCAAAAGCTCGCGCGCCTCGGTGAGCGACCAGACGGCGCGTTTGGCGATTTCGACATGGTCGATCGCAACGCGTTGGCGCTGCTGGGCATAGGCCGTGAGAAGATCGTAAAGAGAGGCGTGATATTCGGACTTCTTGTCGACGATCACCATCTCCGGCATGCCCCGCGCGAAAACATCGCGCCCCAGCCGGTTGCGGTTGATCAGCCGCGCCGCCGCGTCGCGCATTGCCTCCAGCCGTTTCAGCCGGAATTGCAGGATCGCCGCCATCTCCTCGCCGGTCTGCTCGCCCTCGACCTTTGGCTCCGGGATCAGGAGCTTCGATTTCAGGAAGGCAAGCCACGCCGCCATGACCAGATAGTCGGCGGCCAGCTCAAGCCGCAGCGCCCGCGCCCGTTCGATGAAGACGAGATATTGGCGCGCCAGCTCGAGGACGGAGATCTGCGTCAGGTCGACCTTCTGGTTGCGCGCAAGATGCAGCAACAGATCCAGTGGCCCCTCGAAGCCTTCGACATCGACAACCAGCTCCGGTTCGGACGTCGTGCGCTCCGGCCCATTGTCCTGCCAGACGGCTTCCATCGGCGCGGGTTTCGCCGCGCCGCCCTTTCCGCCTGCCTGCTGCTCCGTCGCGCCCAAGGGCTCCGCTCCATCTGCGCCGTGTATTCGGCGCGTTCGGATGCCGCCCTATTCAGACGACAGCCGTAAAAAATCCGTTCAATTCGTCCCGCAAACCGGCGACATGGGCCGTATCGTCGAGCCGTCCGTCATGGTCGTCGAGCCGCTTCAGCGCCTTCTCGGCCCGGTCCAGCGCCCTGCCCCGAAGGATTGGCGTGTTCGCGGCGACGGCCAGCATCTCGTCCATGACACCGTTGCAATGTAGGACAACATCGAGGCCCGCGCCAAAGATGCTTTCGGTCCGCGCAGCGAAATCCCCAGAAAGTGCATTCATCGAGACATCGTCGCTCATCAACAGGCCGTCGAAGCCCAGTTCGCCGCGAATGATGTCCTGAACGACCACATGTGATGTGGTCGCGGGACGTTTCGGGTCGATCGCGGTGTAGACGACATGCGCCGTCATCGCCATCGGCATGCCCGAAAGGGCCGCAAATGGCGGGAAGTCGTGGCGGCGCAGCTCCTCCAGAGGCGTATCGACAACCGGCAGCGCCTTGTGGCTGTCGGAGAAAGCCCGTCCATGGCCCGGGATATGCTTGATCACGGGCAGAACGCCGCCTTCGAGGAGCCCTTCGGCGGCCTCGCGGCCAAGCAAGGTCACGGTTTCCGGGTCGTTGCCATAGGCCCTGTCGCCGATCACGTCATGGGCGCCTTGGACGGGTACGTCGAGCACCGGCAGGCAATCGGCATTGATGCCGAGCGGGCGAAGATCGGCGGCATGCAGGCGCGACATGAGCCGGGCGGCCCTGAGCCCCGCCGCCGGATCGCGCCTGTAGAGGTTTCCGATGGCCGCGCCAGGCGGATAGGATTGCGCGATCGGTTCGCGAATGCGCTGCACCCGCCCGCCTTCCTGATCGATGAAAACCGGTGCATCGTCGCGCCCGGTCAGCAAACGGAAATGCGCGGTGAGCATCCGGATTTCCTCGACCAGTCCGATATTGCGCGCGAAAAGGATCAGCCCCCAGGGGTTCTCGCGTTCGATGAACGCGATTTCATCCTGAGTGAGCATCTTGCCGGCGCAGCCGACGATCATCGCTTTTGATTCGGTCATGCCGAATCATAGGCTGTTTCGGCCGAAACAAAAAAGGGCGGCCCGAGGACCGCCCTTCGACAAGAAGGTCTTTATCTTACCGGGTGACGAAGCAGCTGCCGCCGGCCCGTTTCAGGGACTCGCAGAGCGCAACGGCATCGTCGCGGCCGGATGCCGCGACGCGAACACGGTGGAACGTGCCGCGCCCCTCGATCTCGGCCTGCTGGATCGAAATCGCGCGACCGCCGAGGAGGTTGCCGAAGCGCCGCGACAGATCGGTCGCCGACTGTTGCGCGAGCGCCGCGGAAGGCTGAGACGAAATCTGCACCATGTAGCCGCCGGGAACCGCCGGCTGGGTCTGGGTGGCGGGAGCCGGCGCCGGCTGCGAGGCGACCTGAACCGGCTGATTTACCGGACGTTCCGGAATGGCGGCCGGGGTCGGTATGTTGCGCGATGCGGTCTGGGCCGGCTCGGAAGCGGCGGACGTTTCCGGCTCGGACACCGACGCCATCTGCTGGAGAGCCTCCGCATCGTCGCCTTGTGTAGCCGGCGCCTGCGTTTCAGCCGCGGCCGGGCGGGTAGCTTCCGGCTCCGTCACGGCAGCTTCGGCCGTTTGCGGTGCCGGTTCCGGCTGCGCCGTCGCGGTAGCGGCAGGGGTGGGTACGAAGGAACCGTCGGGTTTCACGATGACGGTGCGCACGCGACGCGGCGGCAGCAATGCCTGCCCGTCATCCCCCGCGGCACTCATGCCGTCGGAAGAAGCGGCTTCCGGCATCAGCCGGTCTTCGACCTTCGCGGTCTCGGTGACTCCGCTCGGCAGCACTGTCGAGCCGCCATTCAGGTCGATGGGTTCTTCCGACGTCGAAACCAGCGTGTCCTGGGTCGGTGCGGTTTCGCCGTTGCCGTCGACTTCGCCGTAAACAGCGCGGTCCTGGTTCGGGACTTCCCTGCCGCCCGGATCCTCCGGAACGATCTTGACCGGATCCGGATCCGCCTTGACCAGAACCGGGCCGCCATCGTCGCCGACATCACTGCCCATCAGGGCGAAAGCGCCAAACGCTCCGAGAATGGCAATGCCGCCGACAATGGCGGCGATCATCATGCCGCGGCCGGAACGCTGGTGATCGACCGGTTGCGGAGCGATGACAGGCTCGTCAAATTCGTCATCGAAGCCATCGAACTCGTCTTCATCCGCGTTGCGCGCCTCGAGGTCATGAGCCACATAGTCCATGTCGCGCGCGAGTTCGTTCTCGATCGCGTCGAGATCGTAGTTGGCAGCCGGTATGGCGGCGGCCGCAGCGCTGAAGCGCGGCGCGGTATCGTCTTCATACTGGTCGTATCCTGTCAGCGCCGCGTCGAGTTCGCGTTCGATATCGTTCGGCTCCGATCGAACCGATTCCTCCGCCTGCTGTGGCAGATCGAGCGGCGGCATTGCCTCCATATCGCTTGCGGACAGATCGGCCGTTTCCAGGACCGGCGGCATGGTCGAGCGCGCGGCCGAAGCAATCTCGCTCGCCGCAATCTCGATATCTGTGACCGCCGCATCCTCGTCAGCGTCGGCGGCTGTCTCGTAGGTGCGATCCAGATCGAGTTCGTCCTCGATCGAGAAGTCTGCCGAGGCATCATCCTGCGCGTCCACATCTTCGTGGGACATCTCATCGAGCGAGATCGAGAGCCCCTCGCTCAACTCGCTCTCAAAAGCGTCGAGAAGCGCGCTGTCCTCATCCGGTGCAAGTTCGAGCGACGGCTCGCTCTCGGCCGCCGGCTCATCGACGGCTTCGTACCGCGCCTCGGAAAACGGTTCCCGGACCGGCTCCGGCACATCGAACCAGAGCGGCTGCGGCGCGGCGGTTGGCGTTTCGGCGACAGCCTCCGGCTGCGCGTCCTCGACATCCATTTCCGAGACATAGTCGTCGAAATCCGGTTGCTCGACAGCCGCCGGTTCATCCACAACTATTTGCTCGACCGGGGCCGGTTCTTCCGCCCACGGCGCCTTGGCCTTCTCGCCAATGCTGCCCAATAGATCCAGAAGTTCGTCTTCAAGCGAATCGGCTGACGGCTCCGGAGCAGGCTCCGGCTCGGGTTCAAAGCGGGGTGCTTCGGCGAAAACCGCTTTCGGCTCCATAGGGGGTTCGAAGTCCGGCTGCGAGAGTTCGGCCTCCATCAGGTCGGAATGATCCATCTCGAAAGTGTCGACAACAGGCTCGGGAGCCGCCGGCTTGGACATGGCGGGTTCGGGCATCTTGAACACGCCGCCGAAGTCCCGTTCGAACTCGCTGTCGAAATCAAGCGGGTCGGAAGAGCGCGACGGTTGCGGCGCAGTCGCCGCCTCTACCGGCTCCGGCTCTGAATAGCCTTGATAATCAGAGACTTCCGCAGCTGTTCTGCCGGATACGGGGAAGTTATCGAGTTCGCGCAGCAATTCCTGCTCAAGATCGACAGTATCGTCGTGCGCCTGACGCGGATGCTCAGGTTCCGCCGGTCGCGAAAAACCGATGATCTGCGACAGTTCATAGAGCGGGTCGTCCCGCGCTATGTCGCCAAACTCGTTGTCTTTGACGTCCAACTTTCGATTGGTTGCGTCCGTCATGCCACTACCCCGTACACCTTACCCAGAGGACGCCATGCCCCCAGAATACGCTCATTGCCAGCGCAATATGGGCAAAAGGTGACAGGGTTTTATCGCATTTCCGCAGGTGAATCAGCCCCGACAATCGACAGGCCGGACCGCAGAACGTTAAGGACGCCCTGCACCAGACCCAGTCTGGCACGGGTCAATTGTGGATTGTTAACCTTAACAAAGCGTAAGGAGTCGTCGTCTGTTCCCCTGTTCCAGTGTCCATGCAGGGCACTGGCGAGGTCATAAAGGTAGAACGCAATACGGTGTGGCTCATGCGCCTGAGCGGCCGCCTCGATGACACGCGGATATTCCGCGAGCTTACGGATCAACGCGATCTCGGTCTCGTCGGTCAGGAGATCGAGAGCGGATGTATCCGCCTCGACGGGCTCGCCGAACTGTTCTGCGGCCTGCCGGAACACGGAATGGCAGCGTGCGCTCGCATACTGGACATAAAAGACCGGATTGTCTTTCGACTGCTCCGTCACCTTGGCAAAGTCGAAGTCGAGCGGCTCCAGATTCTTGCGGTACAGCATCATGAATCGAACAGGATCGCGACCAACCTCATCGACCACGTCGCGGAGCGTCACGAACTGCCCTGACCGCTTCGACATGCGAACCGGCTCGCCATTGCGGTAGAGCTTGACCAGTTGGCAGAGCAAAACCGTCAGCTTGGCCTTGCCGCCGGAGACGGCGCGCGCCAGCGCTTCAAGACGCTTCACATAGCCGCCATGGTCAGCGCCGAGGACATAGATCATCTCCTCGAAACCGCGCTTGTACTTGTCCATGAAGTAAGCGACGTCGGCGGCGAAATAGGTATATGACCCGTCCGACTTGACCAGCGGCCGATCGATATCGTCGCCGACGGCGGTTGAGCGGAACAGGGTCTGCTCGCGATCCTCCCAGTCGTCGGGAAGCTGGCCCTTCGGCGGCGGCAGCTTGCCTTTGTAGACATGGCCGTTCATCGTCAACTCGTTGATCGCGGTGCGGATGCGCTTTGCACCGTCCGCATGCAGATCCCGTTCCGAAAAGAAGACGTCGTGATGGATGTTGAGCGCCGAGAGGTCGTCGCGGATCATCGCCATCATCGTCTCGATCGCCCGGTCCTTCACGATCGCCAATGCCTCGTCGTCAGGCATCTGCAGGAGGTCGCGGCCATATTCCTCTGCAAGAGCCTCGCCGACCGGCACGAGATAATCGCCCGGATAGAGACCTTCGGGGATTTCGCCGATCTGGTCGCCAAGGGCCTCGCGATAACGCAGCAACACCGACCGGGCGAGCACGTCGATCTGCACGCCGGCGTCGTTGATGTAATATTCCTTGGTCACGTCATAGCCGGCGAAAGCCAGCAGGTTGGCCAGCGCATCGCCAACGACAGCGCCACGGCAATGACCGACATGCATCGGTCCCGTCGGGTTGGCGGAGACATACTCGACATTGATCTTGCGGCCGCCGCCCAGATCGGAACTTCCATAGCCGGCCTCCTGATCGAGAACCGTTTTTAGCTGCTTGCGCCAGAAGCCGTCGGCCAGTTTCAGGTTCACGAAGCCCGGGCCGGCAATGCCGGAGGTCTCCACGTCGCTGTCCTCTCCGAGCTTTTCGGCGATCTTCTCGGCGAGGTCGCGCGGCGCCATGCCCGCCTGTTTGGCTAGAACGAGCGCCGCATTGGTTGCGATGTCGCCATGCGAGGCGTCGCGCGGCGGTTCGATCCCGAGTTTTGCAAAATCCAGCGCACCGCCGTCCTTCGCTTCCACGCCCAGCGCTTCCACGGCCTTGACGACCCGATGCCGAAACTCGGTGAAGATGTTCATTGTCACTGTCCTGGATGATGTTGCCGACCCGCCGGGCGGATCGTGCGGGCGTCGCTAAAGCAATTCGGGTGTGCGGTCAAACAGCCGCCGATGTTCGGCCTGGGCGAATGTGTCGGTCATGCCGGCCAGATAGTCGGCGACGCGACGTGCTAGCGCCGGCTCATCGAGTTGGGGCAGTTGCGCAGCCCAGATGCCGCCCATCCGCTCCGGTTGCGCCATGAAAGCCGCAAACAGGTCCCGCACGATATCCTCAGCTTGCGCGCGCACCCGCATGACGCTCGGATGTCGGTACATGTTCGCGAACATGAAGGATTTGAGTTCCTTCTCAAGCGCGGCCATCTCCGGCGAGAAGGTGGCCAGCGTTCGCCCGGCGCCATAGACGTCCTGCACGCTGGCGGGCCTGATCGCCTCGAGGTTGAGCCTTGTCTGACCGATCACATCCTCGACCATGCGGGTTATCAGACGCCGCGTCGTCTCGTGACCGCGCCTGTTTTCGTCGAGACCCGGATAGCGGCTGTCGACCTCCTCCAGGATCTCGCGCGGCAGCGCCACCTCGCGCAGCATGTCGAAGGTCAGCAGGCCGGCCCGCAGGCCATCGTCGATATCGTGGGTGTTGTAGGCGATGTCGTCGGAGATCGCCGCCAATTGCGCTTCCAGCCCGGCATATCTGTCAATCTCCAGATCGTGAAGTGCGCAATAATTGAGGATCGTGCCTGGAACCGGACCATGGGTCCCCTGTCCTGTCGCCGCATCGAGCAACGGCCCGTTGTGCTTGACGAGCCCTTCCAGCGTTTCCCAGGTCAGGTTCAGCCCGTCGAATTCGGCGTAACGACGTTCAAGTTTCGTCACGACGCGCAGCGCCTGCGCATTGTGGTCGAAGCCTCCGAACCCGCCCATGCACTCGTCCAGCACATCTTCGCCGGTATGGCCAAACGGCGTGTGGCCGAAATCATGTACAAGCGCCACAGCCTCCGCGAGATCCTCGTCGAGGCGGAATGCCCGGGCGAGAGCCCGCGCGATCTGCGAAACCTCGATCGTGTGCGTCAGACGCGTGCGATAGTGATCGCCCTCATGGCTGAAGAAGACCTGCGTCTTGTGTTTCAGCCGCCGGAAAGCCGTGGAGTGAATGATCCTGTCTCGGTCGCGCTGGAATTCGGTGCGGGTGCGGCTGCGGGATTCGTCGTAAAAACGGCCACGGCTTCGCGCCGGATCGGTCGCGAAGACTGCCCGTTCCCCGAGCCCGAACCCGATCCCCTGCAAGGTTTCGTCTGAAACCGGCCGCATGTTTGCCCCTTCTCATCCCGCTATTGACGCTGACTGCGCCGCTTCATACCTATTGTTGCAAAGCTTGAACACAGTATGATCCGCCTTGCCCGAGGACCAGAAATCATGACCGCGCATCCAACTATGGCCGGAAAAGATGTCACCGTGACGGACGCCTGTGCGGCACGGGTCTCGAAGATCGTCGCAAACGAAGCCGAGAACAAAGCACTGCGCATTTCGGTGGAAGGCGGCGGCTGCTCGGGGTTTTCCTACAAGTTCGATCTGGTTCCCTCCGCGCAGGACGATGACATCGTCATCGAGAAGAATGGCGCGACGATCCTCATCGACGAGTTGTCGATGGTCTATATGGCGGGGTCGGAAATCGATTTTGTCGACGACCTGATCGGCCAGTCCTTCCAGATCAGGAACCCGAACGCGGTCGCCAGCTGCGGTTGCGGGACATCCTTCTCAATTTAGGTTCCGAATAGAAAACGGCCCGTTTCGCAACGGGCCGCCGTTTTGTCGTCAGGCCGCTTCGGCAGAAGCCTGTGTCGGCGCCGGCTTCGCGGGTTGATCCGGAATCACCAGCGATAGAATGATCGCCGTCAGACCACTGAGCGTGATCGGTGTCGCAACGACACGTTGCAGCATATCCGGCAATTGCTTGATCGCGTCCGGCACCAGCGTGACTCCGAGACCGAGACCGAACGAAACCGCCATGATGTAGATCTTGCGCCGGTCGATCTCCTGCGAGGCGAGAATGCGAATGCCGGCCACTGCGATGGAGCCGAATAGCACCAGGGTCGCGCCGCCGAGCACCGATTTCGGAATGAGCAGGAAGATCCCGCCGATGATCGGAAAGAATCCAAGCACGACGAGAATGCCGGCAATGTAATAGCCGACATGCCGGCTCGCCACGCCGGTCATCTGGATAACGCCGTTGTTCTGGCTGAAGGTCGTGTTCGGGAACGTGTTGAAGATCGCGGCAATGCCGGAATTGACGCCGTCGGCCATCACGCCGCCCTTGATGCGGCCCATATAGACCTCGCCCTCGACAGGCTCGCCCGAGATAACCGAGTTCGCCGTGAGATCGCCCGTCGTTTCGATCGCGGTGATCAGATAGATGAAGGCGATCGGGATGAAGAGCGCGAAATCGAACGCGAACCCGAATTTGAACGGGATCGGGACCGCGAAGAAGGGTTGTGAGCCGAAAGACGAGAAATTCACCTGCCCGAGGATGGCCGCGAGGATGAAGCCGGCCACGAGGCCGATCATGATGGCCGAGATCCGGATCATCGGATTCTGCATGAAGGTCATCAGGAGAATGACCGCCACCACGAAAATGCCAAGCGCAAGATTAAGCGGGCTGCCGAAGGATTCGCCCGCTCCGACGCCGCCTGCGAAATCGGTAAAGCCGACCTTGACCAGGCTGAGACCGATGACCGTGATCACGATGCCGGTGACCGTCGGGGTGATGATGCGGTCCATCCGGTCGATGAACTGGCTGAGGATGATCTCGACCAGACAGCCGACAAGACAAAGACCGAAAATCATCGCCAGGATGTCTTCGGGCGTGCCGCCCCTGCCCTTCACCGCGAAACCGGCCGCGAGGATGGCGCCCAGGAACGCAAAGCTGGTGCCCTGCAGGCTGAGCAGGCCCGAGCCGACCGGCCCGATCCGGCGGCACTGGATGAATGTCGCGACGCCTGAGACGAACAGCGACATGGCTATGAGATATGGAACATGCTCGCCGAGCCCCAAAACACCGCCGATCACTAGCGTCGGCGTGACAATACCGACGATGCTGGCAAGTATATGCTGCGCGGCGGCAAGTAGCGACGGAAGCGGCGGCGGCGTGTCCGCCAGTCTATAGACAAGTGAACCGTCTGTTTTTGCCTGATTATTAGCCATTTTTCCCCACATTGCTCGTTGAAGCGCCGAAATCGGCGCACTTGTCCCCCACCGGAGAAAGCAGCATGATTCGTGCCAATTGCGATCCGCAGGGCGGCGGCGGCTTTACGCGGTCGCCGGGCGGCGATACGAACAATCAACATGTGCAGGAATCGGAGCCCCTTCCCGTGAAAATCGCCACCTGGAACATCAACGGCGTCAAGGCCCGCATCGAGACGGTGAAGAGCTGGCTGGAACAGGCCGCACCGGACATTGCCTGCCTTCAGGAGATCAAGTCGGTCGACGAAAATTTCCCGCGCGAGGTCTTCGAAGATCTCGGCTATCATGTCGAAACGCATGGCCAGAAGGGGTTCAACGGCGTCGCGATCCTGTCGAAACTCCCCTTCGACGAGGTCAATCGCGGCCTGCCGGGCGACGACGAAGACGTCCAGGCTCGATTCATCGAGGGTGTGTTCTCGGTCGAGAACGGGGTCCTGCGCGTCGTCTCGCTCTACCTGCCGAACGGAAACCCCGTCGACAGCGAGAAATATCCCTACAAGCTCGGTTGGATGGACCGGCTGCATGCATGGGCGGAAGAACGGCTTGCCTTGGAAGAGCCCCTCATTCTCGCCGGAGACTACAATGTCATTCCCCAGCCGGAGGATTGCCACGATCCGAAGGTCTGGGAAGGCGACGCGCTTTTCCTGCCGCAAACCCGCGCCGCGTTCCGCCGCCTCGTCAATCTCGGCTTCACCGAGGCTGTGCGGAGCGTCACCGAGGCGCCCGGCACCTACACGTTCTGGGATTATCAGGCCGGCGCCTGGCAGAAGAACAACGGCATCCGCATCGACCATCTGCTGATGTCGCCGGAGGCCGCGAACCGGCTGCGGTCGGCCGGGATCGACAAGCATGTGCGCGGATGGGAGAAACCGTCCGACCACGTCCCTGTAGCGATCGATTACGCCGCCTGAGCCGCCGGAATTTGCGGAACCTCGCGCTCGTGCTATGCTCGCGGCAGGAGGTACCGGCTCATGGTGCTACGTTCCGTCCTGTTTTCCACGGTCATCGTCGCAATGGCGGTCCTGGCGCATCCTGCCTTATCCGCGGATAATTGCAGTTGCCGCGGCAATGGCGAGGATATCCCGGAGGGTCAGACCGTCTGCCTCAAGACCGCGTCGGGCGTGAAGCTGGCGCGATGCGAACGCGTCCTCAACAACACGTCGTGGAAAATCCTCGACAAGGACTGCCCGACCGCATCGCTGCCGCAAAGCGCCATTCTCCTGTTCGATCACGGATAGGCTGAATCAGTTCTTTCCCGCGAGCGCCATGGCTGTGCGACGATCAGCTTCTGAAGCGACTGCGAAGGCCTCTTCCTGCAATGCGCGGATCCAGTGAATATCCGGCTCATTCGCCTTGTCGAGAGCCTTGGTCATATAGGACAGGCCCTTCACCGTCTTGCCGGAGTCGAAGAGGATCTTGCCGAGCATCGCCTCGGAGCCGACATGTCCCTTGTGCGCCGCAAGATTAAACCAGCGCGCCGCCTGGACGGGATCCGCCGGGCCGCCCTCTCCGTTCATATACATGCGGCCAAGCTCGAACTGGGCGTCCGCGTCGCCAAACTGGCTGGCCGCCTGAAGATAAAGCTGACGCGCGCGCAGCGGATCGGGCGTGATTGGGGAATTGGGAATGCCGCGGCGCAGATAGGTGGCGAGTGACATCAGCGAATGCGCGATGAAGGTTTCGTCGCGCGTGCCGGGCGGCGCGCCTTCATTGACCAGCCCCTCATAGAGCCGGAACGCCTCGTAGTCGTCTTCCTTCACGCCGTCGCCGGACGCGTACATCGTCGCCAGCTTCCAGCGCGCGCCCGCATGCCCGTGTTCGGCGGCGTCGCGGTAAGCCTTGAGAGCTTCGTCCTTGCGGCCGCTCTTGTAGGCCGAGAAGCCGAAGCGGAACATCGCCCACGGCCCCTTCTGCTCGCCGTCGCCCGACTGAGCGAAAGCGGGAACGGACTGAGCCGCCGCCAGTCCAAGCGAAACGCCAAACACGGCCACCAGGGAGGCGGCGCGCAAGCGTTGCATATGGATTTTTCCGGACCCTGTCGTGGTCATGATACTCGTCTTACATCCCGGATGCCGGCGCACAATCGCACACCTTGTCATTCCGCCGGACCGCCTGGCTTGCTCGACTTATGAAGGAGAAAGCGGCGGCTCTACCGCTGCCCGAAACCCTTCCAGTCGCGACAAATCTGCCGTCCATGAATTCTGTCCCTTGTCCGCCCGAACCTGCCGCCTCGAACGGAACCACACTGCGATGCTCCCGGTTTATGGCGGCAAATGGGCACATGACGCTCCATGCGTTGTAGCGGCATTCTTACCGCAAAGGTGTTGCCAATTCGTCACAAAGAGGGCGTTTTCAGGGAAATGAGGAGGCGCGCAGCAAAGCCTTCGAGACGGGGGCGCAAAAGAAAAAACCCCGACGCGATGCGACGGGGTTTATGCATTTCGAATTAGTATCGAAAGGAAGTCAGAATTTCACAGAACCGGACAAAGAAAGGGCGTAGCCCCATTCCCCGGGAGAGGTCGCTGTGTAATCGTCGCCAAGGGTCTTGGCGGCCTCGGTGAAGTAGATTGCAGCACCGCCTGCGCTAATTGCGATATTGTCTTTTGCGTAGCGCACGCCGGTCGCGACGGTCCAGGTATCGCTGAGCGTGTCATATCCCGAAGTGACGCCCTTGTCCCACGTTACCGACACGGACCCACCAAACTCGTTGTTAAACTGATGGGCTATGCCGCCGGAAACCGTCCACCCGTCCTTGAAGAAGAAATCCGAGTCCGACCACTCGGCACCATCGATTTCCTCAACAACCACCAGCGATTGAAGCACACTCCAATCCGTCCACTTGATCGACCCGAACGCAAGCCATCCAGGCGCGATACCGGAGCGCAGGTTAATCTCAAGGCTTTGCGGAAGTGTCGCCTGGGCAGAAGCTCCGGCCGAAAACATCCCGACATAGGGGGTCGGATCCCATAATCGACCGGCCGCGATAGCGGCAAAGGGAACGTTGTTGTACATGCCGCTGGCATCGTGAACCGTCTGCGACCGGTAGATAACGGAAGCCCTCAAAGCGATTTCAGGAATCTCATAGGCCGCGCCGATCCGGAAGCCCCACGCTTCACTGGTCATGTTCAACGTGCTCTCACCGGGGGCCTGCCCGCCACCGGAAAGGGGCCCTACGCTGAAATCCTGGGCTTCAAAGTAATCGAGCGCTTCATAGAAAGCGCCGCCGATCAAGTACGCGGTACCTCGCCCGAGGTCGGCGCCGTAGGCACACGTCAGCCCATATTCATCGACCACGAAGTCGCGGGCCGCGGTATCAAACCGCAACAGCCCCTCGTAGGTAGACTTGGCTCCATAAGGTTGTGTGTACGAACCTACGCAGCTCAAGTCTCCAACCAGCTTGCCGCCAAAGGAGACATAAGGCACATAATAATCTTCGGCGAACGTCTGATCGGCCGACGCGCCAAGCGTACCCACGATATTCTCATAAGACCTTCCCGGTGACACAAAAGTCAGTCCGGAATAAAGCTCGAATCCGTCCGCGTAGAGACCATCCAAGTTCGCCGTGCCTCGGCTGAAGCCGCCCGCCAATGCAGAGCTGGAAATCAAGGTCGCGCCGATCAGGCCGATTATCGTTGTTTTGATGCCCCTGGGCATGAGTTCCTCCAAACCATGTCTGCTTATTCTTGTCGGAGCGTGTGCGACTTTTTCAAGCACAAAATGGCCAAAGAAACGCCACAATCGAACACGGCGACAGGCGCGGCCCCTCCCCGTTTCGGGCGAAGCCATCTTTTACGTTTACGTCAACGACAATTATGGGCCGAATTTTCAGAAAAATGCCCCTTTTCCCGAAATTTCAGGACTCCGGAACGAAAAACGGGCGCAAAGCGCCCGTTGTTGCATAAGTGACACATATCGCGCTTTTCTTGCCTATGCGCACCAGCCGCCGCCATTTCTCAGGCCAGGAAACTAGCCGATTTGCTCAATTCGGGTCAGCGCAGTCTTGAGCGAATCGCAGTCGCGCTGAGCATCCTCCAGCTTTTCGCGCTCGCCGGCGACGATCTCCGGCTTTGCATTGGCCAGAAATTTCTCGTTGCCCAGCTTCTTCTGAAGCTTTTCGATATCCACCTCGACCTTTCCGATGGCCTTGCCCAATCGGGCGCGCTCGGCATCGACATCGATCAAGCCGCCAAGCGGAAGACAAGCCGTCGCCTCGCCAAGGACGAGTTGCGCGGAGCCCTTCGGCACCTCGCTTTCGAGGAGAATGTCCTCGACACGGGCGAGCCGGCCGATAGCGGCGTCATGATCCAGCAGGCGCCGACAGGTCTCGGCGTTGGCGCCGACCATGACGAGCGGCACCATTGCCGAAGCGGGCACATTCATTTCAGACCGCACCGAACGGATCCCCGTCACGAGGTCGATCAGCCAGTTGATCTCCCCGGCAGCCTCCGCGTCCTCGAAGTCAGGGCGCGGCCACTCCGCGTGGCACAGCAGCGTGTCACGGCTCTCCGCCGTCAGCGCCCACAACTCCTCCGTCATGAAAGGCATGAAGGGGTGCAGGAGCTTGTAGACGCCATCCAGCACATGGGCGGCGCAGGCCTGCGCCTCCGACTTGGCTTCCTGGTCTTCGCCGTTGAACACCGGCTTCAGCAGTTCGAGATACCAGTCACAGAAGGTGTTCCATACGAAACGGTAGGCTGCTCCCGCCGCATCGTTGAAACGATATTGGTCTATACCATCCGCGACCTCGCGGGCCGTCCTGGTCAGTTCGGTCAGGATCCACCGGTTGATCTGCAGTTTCGCGTTTTCGGGCCTGAATTCGGGATCATGCGTAACGCCGTTCATTTCGGCAAAGCGGGTCGCGTTCCAGAGCTTGGTGCCGAAATTGCGGTAGCCGGCGATACGAGCCGGATCGAGTTTCACGTCCCTGCCCTGCGCGGCCATGATGGCGAGCGTAAAGCGCAACGCATCGGCGCCGTATTCGTCGATCAGCTCGAGTGGGTCGATGACGTTGCCCTTCGACTTCGACATCTTGGCGCCGAACTTGTCGCGCACCAGCGCGTGGACATAGACGGTCTCGAAGGGTTCAACTGGCGTGCCGGTCTCGTCCTTCATGAAATGAAGGCCCATCATCATCATCCGGGCGACCCAGAAGAAGATGATGTCGAAGCCGGTGACGAGGACATTGGTCGGATACCAGGTCGCGAGCGCCTCGGTCTGCTCGGGCCAGCCGAGCGTGGAGAACGGCCAGAGCGCCGAGGAGAACCAGGTGTCGAGCACATCCTCGTCGCGGATGAGTTCGACATCCTCGCCATAATGCGCGCGCGCAGCCGCTGCGGCTTCCTCCTGGCTCTTCTCGACAAAGACGGTACCGTCCGGACCGTACCAGGCCGGGATCTGGTGTCCCCACCAGAGCTGGCGCGACACACACCAGGGCTCGATATTCTCCATCCAGTTGAAATAGGTGTTTTCCCAGGTCTTTGGCACGAACTGGGTGCGCCCTTCCCGCACCGACGCAATGGCCGGAGCGGCCAGCGTTTTGGCGTCCGCGAACCACTGGTCGGTCAGCATCGGCTCGATGACGACATGCGACCGGTCGCCGAAGGGCTGCATGATCTTTTTCGCCTCGACGAACGGAACCGCGTTGCCTTCCTCGTCCGTAGTCATCACGGCAAGGCCGTCCGCATTGATGTCGGCGACAATCTTCCTGCGCGCTTCGAGGCGGTCGAGCCCGCGATAGGCTTCCGGCACAAGATTTATCGCATCGATCTCGGCTTCCGAAGGAAGTGTGTCCGACTTGACGATCTGCATCGCCTTTGCGGCTTCCTCGGCATAGGACGCGCCATCGCTGCGCATCGCCGCAGCTTCGTCCATCAGGCGATAGAGCGGAATATCGTTGCGCTTGGCGACCTGATAGTCGTTGAAGTCATGCGCGCCGGTAATCTTCACCGCGCCGGACCCGAACTCCGGATCCGGATAGTCGTCGGTAATGATCGGGATAAGGCGGCGATGCTCCTTCGGCCCGACCGGAATTTCGCACAGTTTTCCCACAATCGGCGCATAACGCTCGTCGGAGGGATGAACGGCGACTGCGCCGTCACCGAGCATGGTTTCCGGACGCGTCGTGGCGATGGAGATGTAGTCGCGCGTCTCGCGCAACGTCACGTTGCCGTCTTCGTCCTTCTCGACATATTCATAGGTTTCGCCGCCGGCCAGCGGATATTTGAAGTGCCACATGTGGCCGTCGACTTCCTTGTTCTCCACCTCGAGATCGGAAATCGCGGTTTCGAATTTCGGGTCCCAGTTGACCAGCCGCTTCCCGCGGTAGATCAGGCCTTCCTTGTAGAGCTTGACGAAGACCTCGAGCACGGCCGCCGACAGGCCGTCATCCATCGTGAAGCGTTCGCGCGACCAGTCGCAGGACGCCCCGAGGCGCTTCAACTGATTGAAGATAATGCCGCCGGATTCATTCTTCCAGCGCCAGACGCGTTCGATGAACTTGTCCCGACCCATCTGTCGGCGAGTCATGTTCTCGCCGCTCTCGGCCAGCTGACGCTCGACCACCATCTGCGTGGCGATGCCGGCATGGTCCATACCCGGTTGCCACAACACGTTCCTGCCGTTCATCCGCTGATAGCGGATCATGATGTCCTGCAGCGTGTTGTTGAGCGCATGGCCCATATGCAGCGATCCGGTCACATTCGGCGGCGGAATCACGATGCAATAGGGATCGGCGCCCTCCTTCGCTCCGGCACCGGCGGCGAAGGCGTTCGCGCCCTCCCAGATTTTGGCAATTCGGGGTTCGACGCTGGAAGCGTCAAAGGTCTTGTCGAGCATGTGGAAATGTCCGCGAGCGAAGTCGGTAATTCAGCCCCGGTGTAAATCCGAAGCGCGCGGTACTGTCAACAAAGGCGCTGCTCGAAGGGCCTCCGTCAGGCGCCGCGCGGGTCGCCTCGGGCGATGCGCTCGATCTCCGCACGGACAAGGCGCTCCACCAGTGACGGAAGATTGTTGTCGAGCCATTCCTGCAGCATCGGCCGAAGCATCTCCTCGGCCATCGAGTCCAGATCCGGCGCCTGACCGCGTGGCGCGAGGTCGGAAAGGCTGGCCAGCGACTGCGAGACGCTCTGTGACACCATATCCGAGACCAGCGCCGTGGAATGCCGCGTTGCCGCCGCCGGAGCGGCAGCCCGGGTCGGGTTCACCGTTTCACGCAGCAAATCGCCGACTTTCCGGAACGTGCCGACATCGTCCTCGCTGAAACGCCTGTCATATTTCGCCTGGCGATCGGCGAGCAGATCACGGTCGATGCCCGAAAACTCCTGGAGCAATGCCGCTTCGGCTTCCGAGATATCCGGTGTCTCCGACAGGTCGATGGACAGATCCACTTCGATATCCGCGTCATCGGCGCTCTTGAATGCTTCCTGATCGACGTCCTGTTCCGCATCCTGCGATACGGAGTCCGTCTCTGCCGGAATCGCCGACTCCGGTTCCGGATTCGCCTTGGCTGAGGCTATCTCGACAGCCTTGTTCTCCTCGGCCAGATAATCGCTAACGGCAGCGGCAATATCGAAATCGAGATTCTTATCAGTCGCAGAATGCCCCTGCGGCGCGGCATTGGCGGGTTCCGGGGCGCGTCGGGTCAGGGGCTGCTGCGGAAGAATGGAGGGCGGCGCGGCCGGGCGCTTGCCGACCGGGTCATTGGCCGGCGGCGGCGGAACGGTTTCGACGACTTCGGCGGCTTCCACCTTTTCCTCGACCGGCGGCTTCGCCTGGGCCTCGCCCGCATCGATGATCTTGCGGATCGATGCGAGGATTTCATCCATCGAGGGTTGTTCGCGAAGCGCGCTGCTTTGTGACATTTTCTTACCGTCGCCTGAGGCCCGCCGGTCCATCCGGCGAATCACCGGTAAAGCTTAGCGGATGATCCGACCGATGAGAATCGGGCCGCCCGCAACGGCCGGCTCCACCCACAGAAATGAGATGTTGTGGTTGTTGTGGTGGTTAACGCCCGTCCGGCGTACGCAAACCGAACCACTTGTCCTTGACCGCGTTGTAGTGCTCCTTCGGGTCGTGGAGCGCCACTTGAAGGCCGAGATCCCTGGCAGTCAGCCGGCCGATCGCGGACAACAACGCATAGCTGGAGACGACGACGTCTCGCTCAGCCTGGGCAACAGCGATTTGAGCGTCAAGGACATTGGCTTGGCCATTCAGGACATCAAGCGTTGTACGCTGGCCGACGTCGCGTTCCTGCACGACGCCGTCGAGGGCCAGACGCGATGCCCGCAGCGTCTCGCGATTTGCCTTTACGGCCGAGCGAGATGCCTGCAGCTGCGTCCATGCCGAAGTCACGGCAGCTCGGACCTGGTCGCGGATAACGTCGACATCGATACGCGCCTGGCCGAGCTCTTCCTTCTTTTGGCGAACAGTCGCGCTCGCCTGCCCGCCCTGGTATATCGGTACCCGAAGCTGCGCGCCGACGGTGGCGGAGTTTCCAGTGTAAGAACCACCGCTCGCCGCGCGACTCGAGTAGCTTCGTTGCACTGTTGCAGAAAGGTTCACTTGGGGCAGGAAAGAGCCCTCCGCCGATTTCACACCGTAGACACTGGCATCGACAGCATATTGACTAGCCAGAATTGCCGGGTGATCGCGAAATGCGACCGCGAGCGCCTGATCGAGCGATCCGGGCACCCCTTTGGAAATAGCCGAAGCAGAATTCAAGTTGGACGGAGTGGTGCCTGTAAGCTGGCGATAGATCGCTTCGCTGGACAATGCTGCGGCGCGAGCGGCCTCAAGCTGCGCCTGTGCGCCGGCTCGGCTGGCGCGGGCCTGCTCGACATCGGTGCGGGTACCCTCGCCTACGTCGAAGCGAGCCGAAGCGGCGCGAACCTGCTCGTCAAGGAACGCGAGGTTGCGTTGGCGGAACACGGCAATGTCGCGGTTCTGCAGGACGTCCATATAGGCCTGCGCCGTATCGAAAAGCACGTTTTGTTCGGTATTGCGAAGGTTCTCGCGCTGCGCCGATAAGCCAGCCGAGGCAGCGCGGACATTATTTCGCGTTTGAAAACCGTCGAACAGGGACTGGTTGATCTCGATGCCAAAGCTGGCACCGGTCACTCCAGCACCCCCAAAACGCGAGTCATCGGAGGTATTGGAGATACCCGCGACTCCGGTCACCCGGGGCCTGTAGCCGGATTTCGCAAGCGCTACGTCCTCGTCCCTTACCCGGACACCGGCTCGCGCGGAGTTCAGTTCGGAGTTGTTCTCATAGGCTTTTGCAAGGGCGCCGAGTATAGTTTCCGCGCTGACGGGCTGTGAAAAGGCGGCAACGGAAGCAAAGGCGACAGCGGCGACTAGGGATCTACGCATCCGAACAATCCTGAATAAAATCTGCCGACTGAACGCCGGCCCACGCTTTTGTATTAATCGCTCACCTTGACGGCAATACCGGCGTCCGAACTTATCGGCGTGTGTTGCCCTGCAGCAACCATTCACTCGACGGTCAGAAAGAGAATTCCATCTTTCGCTGGAATCCAGGCAGCGCCTTCACACTCAGATTAAAAGATTTTCTCCCGGAAACGTAAGCCCCGTCCTTCACGTAGAGTGTGGCAAATCCGCCCAGGCCATGCCCCTCGACGACTACAAGGCGGCCACCATCCTTCATCTGATCGAAGAGGGCATCGGGGACGGAATCGACGGACCCGCCGATAAAAATCACATCATAGGGACCTTCGCCCGCATAGCCGGCATCGAGCGATCCTGTCACGACCGCGACATTGTCGAAGCCATTTTCCAGCAGGATTTCGCTTGCCCGATCGGCAAGTTCCTCGTCGCTTTCGAGCGCAATTACCGCGTTGCCAAGCAGCGAAAGTACCGCCGAGGAGTAACCGGTGCCGCAACCAATATCGAGTACAAGGTCGCCTGACTGCACGTCGGCAAGCTGCACGAGCTTTGCGAAAGGCGACGGCTCCATCAGGAAGCGGCGCGCCTCGGCGGACGGGCCGGAAATCTCGATGTCGTCGTCGATATAGGCAAAGGGTTTGCGCTGGTCGGACACGAATGCCTCGCGCGGAACAGTCAGGAATGCGTCCACGACACGCAAATTCGTCACGTCGGTCGTGCGAATCTGACTGTCGACCATGGTTTGACGCAATTCGTCGTAAGAGTACGCCATGGTTATCACCCGCTTCCGTCGATCCCGCGCTGCCGCCCTATCAGGCAAGCAACCGATGGAGGCCTCGCCCGGAATCGAACCGGGGTGCAAGGATTTGCAGTCCTCTGCGTAACCACTCCGCCACGAGGCCAATATCCATCGTTGTCGTTGATCGGATAGGGATTTTCGAATTGGTGGTCAAGCGCCATTCTCAACAGTTTCCCGCATCGATCCGAATTGGCGCTCGCCGGTCAGCGACCGAGACGTTAAATCACAGTAAACTAGCGCTTCGACAATGCCCAGAACGTCCGCCTAGCGTCCCTTCCGCCGCCTGCGCTCCCAACGAACGACAAGATTGCGACGCCAGCGCCGAATGCGCGGGACGTCCTGCGCGAGGACGAGTAGACCGAGCGGCAACATCCAGAAACCGACGACGGGGAGGAATCCGAGCGCGCCGCCGATCACCAACGCAGAACCGAGCGCGATGCGGCCAGGCCGAGTCGCCGGCATGGGAACATGCCTGTTGAGCACCCTTATGGTGTTTCGCGTCGGTCGCCCACCACCTTCGCCTTCATGCGTCCTGTTGATATCAGCCATCGCAATAAACCGTTGTCATGCGCAGATACGCCCGGAATGCGGCTATTTCCAGCGATGCGGAATGTAAGGAGAGCGGCATGCAAAAAAGTTTCATTCACAGCTTGGCAAATCGGAAAGACCTTTGATATACGCTCGGCTCAGCCTGAGCGCTTTTCCCCGGTAGCTCAGTGGTAGAGCAACCGGCTGTTAACCGGTTGGTCGCTGGTTCGAATCCGGCCCGGGGAGCCAATTGTTTGTGAAGGGGTCCGCGAAGTTCGCGGACCCCTTCGTCGTTTCGGGCTTCCGTCGACCACGTAGCCTTCGCGCAAGGGTCGCCGGCTAACACTGTCTCATCGAAGCATTCGCGAGGCATATTCGGGTGGACAAAAGGAAAGTCCGGCGCATCGGTATCGGGGCGGCATGTCTGGGGGTAATGCTCGCCCTGTCCGGCTGCTATTCCAAGCCGGTTGGCGTGATGGCGTCGGAAGACCCTTCCTTCAAGGGTATGGACGTACAGCTCGCCGAAGCACGCTTGCACAATTTCCTCGGTGATCACGGCACGATGTCGCTGGCTCTGCCCAACGGCGACCAGTGCAAGGGCAAATGGACGAGTTCGAAGAAGCGTTTTGCCGGCGTGCCAAGAGGATCCCTGCTCTACGCCATGGGCCCGTTGACCGACCGCAATGTTTCGATCGTCGGCAATGAGGCGAGTTCCAGAAACGGCAAGGCGACGCTCTATTGCTGGCAGGGAACAACGGTCGAAGTCGACTTCGTCACGCGGCGCAGCACCGCAGACGGCTATGGCGTCGCCATGGATTCAGGCGGAAGATATTATCTTCTGGATTTTGCCTGGCCGTGAAGCCGGACTGATTTCAGTGCCGGGTCGCGCCCGGCTTGGGACCGAAATCTAGGATCGCATTGTCACGCGCTTCCGAAATGCGGTCCTGCACGAGGCCCAGCAGCGCGTTCGAGATCTCGTCCTCGTTCCAGCCTGCCGCCAGCGCCTTGACCACCAGCCCCTCGATACCAGCTTCGAGATAAGTAGAACAGTCCAGATCGCGGTCACCGGTTATCGAACCGTCGCCACCTGCCGTCGCATCCTTGGTCGTCATGGGGATGACCTCTATTCCTCGAAAACTCTTGCTCCAACCAGACGCAATCGCGCCTTGGCGTCATCGACGCCACCCAACAATGAGCCCGATATGGTAAACGAATTACGAAGATATTCCATATCCGCCCAATGCATAAGGTGTGATTCTCACAGCGGCGATCCAAACGGGCGGCGTGTACGTAAACGATGAGAATAGGATCCTGCCCGATAGTTAAATGAACGATTTCAAAGGCCTCGACCTTCCAGAAAAACCCGTCATCGTCTGGTTTCGCAATGATCTGCGCGTGTCCGACAATATGGCCTTGACCGCCGCGGCGCAGACCGGAAATCCGGTCATACCGCTTTATGTATTGGAGAAAGACGACGAAACTGTGCCCCTTGGCGGTGCGCAGGAATGGTGGCTGCATCACTCGCTGGCATCGTTGTCGAATTCGCTGGAACGGCTTGGTGCGCCGCTGGTGCTTCGTCGCGGCGAAGCAGCCAATATCCTGAAGGAGATCGTCGACGAGACCGGCGCCGGCTCGGTTCTCTGGAACCGACGATATGTCCCTGCACAGATCAAGCGAGACGCGGCACTCAAGTCGGACCTTCGCGACAGCGCCCTGACTGTCGAAAGCTTCGACGGACAGTTGCTGCATGAGCCGACGCAGTTGAAGACCGGCTCGGGCGGGCCCTATCGGGTCTACACGCCGTTCTGGCGCTCATTCAGCGAAAGCTGTCACCCGCGTCTGCCGATCGGTGCACCGAAGGAACTGGCCGGGTTCAAGGCTAAGCTTGTATCGGATGATCTCAAATCCTGGTCGCTGCTGCCGACCAAGCCGTACTGGGCCGGCGGCATCGGCGAGGTATGGACCCCAGGCGAGGATGGAGCCCAAGAGAGGCTCAAACACTTCCTCTCCGATGCGCTCGACGGATATGCCGACGGGCGCGATTTTCCGGGCGAGGAGCACACGTCGAAATTGTCGCCGCATCTCGCCTTCGGCGAAATTTCGCCGTTCCAAATATGGGCAGCGACGGAAGGAAGCCGGGGCGAAGTGCCGGACCGCGATTTCACCACGTATCGCAAGGAAGTGGTCTGGCGGGAATTCTCCTGGCATCTGCTGGTCAATTTCCCGGATCTTCGCAGCGAGAACTACAACAGCGATTTCGATGCTTTCCCTTGGCGCGAACCGGGTGACGAACTCGAGCGCTGGCAGAAAGGGACAACCGGCTATCCCTTCATCGACGCCGGCATGCGCCAGCTCTGGCAGACCGGCTGGATGCACAATCGCGTACGCATGGCTGTTGGCTCATTCCTCGTCAAACATCTATTGATCGACTGGCGGCATGGTGAGCGCTGGTTCCGCGGCACCCTGGTAGACGCCGATCCAGGATCGAACACGGCGAGCTGGCAATGGATCGCCGGCTCCGGCGCCGACGCGGCACCCTATTTCCGCATCTTCAATCCGATCCTGCAGGGCGAGAAGTTCGACCCCGATGGAAGCTATGTGCGCCAGTTCGTGCCGGAGCTTGCAGACCTGCCGGACAAGTATCTGCACAAGCCTTGGGAAGCCCCGGAGAAGACGCTACGGAAGGCCGGGGTGACGCTTGGGGAGACCTATCCGAAGCCGATGGTCGAACACAAAGGCGCAAGGCAGCGCGCGATGGCCGCCTATGAGGAAATGAAGCGGAAGACCGGGTGAACGCCCCCCGCGAAAGCCGCTTGGCAGGCGAAAGAAAATCCGGTTAGTGTGGCTGCATGAGTGCCGACTGCGAAGCAAAAACAGGTTCGGGCCCGACAGGGGGACTTGCGGAGAGGATCAGGCAGGAAGCGGTGCATTTGACTCCGCAGGATATCCGCCGCGTCCTCAAGGGGATCCCGCTGAAGGCCAAACTTGCCCTGCGCGCTGCGACCTTGCTCCCGGAAGGATCGCTTACTGTCCAATTGCCCGACAAGCGCGTCTTCAAAGTCGGTGGCAACGCGGCCGGTCCGGATGCGGTCCTTATCCTGCACAACTGGAATCTGCCTCGCCGCGCCCTGTCCGAATCCACCATCGGTGTCGCCGAGACCTATATGGACGGCGACTGGGAAAGCCCCGACGTGACCGCAGTTCTGGAGCTCTTCGTCGCCAACGAGACGCTGGGCTACCAGATCGTCAAGGCGAACCACCTGTTCCGCGCCTTCAACGCCTTCCGGCACTGGCTGAACCGGAACACAAAAGACAAGGCGAAGCGCAACATCTCGGCTCACTACGATCTCGGCAACGAGTTCTACGGGCGCTGGCTTGATCCCAGCATGACCTATTCATCCGCCCTGTTCGCCGATGGCGCCAATGATCTGGAATCAGCCCAGGCAGCAAAGTACCGCGCGCTCGCCAAGGCAACCGGTATCGGGCCGGACGACCATGTCCTCGAAGTCGGCTGCGGCTGGGGCGGCTTCGCCGAGTTCGCCGCCCGTGAGATCGGCTGCCGCGTCACCGGACTGACCATCAGCCGCGAACAGCTCGAATTTGCGCGCGAGCGCATCCGCCGCGCCGGGCTCGAGGATCGCGTCACCTTCAAGTTTCAGGATTATCGCGACGAACCGGACACGTATGACCGCGTTGTCTCCATCGAGATGTTCGAGGCCGTCGGCGAGCAATACTGGTCGACCTATTTCGGCAAGCTGCACGACATGTTGAAGCCGGGCGGCAAGGCCGGTCTGCAGATCATCACGATCAATGAGCGCGCCTTCCCCGAGTATCGCGCCAATCCAGACTTCATACAGCGTTATATCTTTCCGGGCGGCATGTTGCCGACGCCGCAGATCCTCGACGGGCTGAGTTCAGACCACGGCCTGAAGAAATTCGCCGAGCGCGTATTTGCGCAGGACTATGCGAGGACGCTGGCGATGTGGCGCGACCGCTTCCATGAGAGCTGGGAGCAGATCAAGCCGCTCGGATTCGACCAGCGTTTCCGTCGTATGTGGGAATTCTACCTGCACTATTGCGAAGCCGGGTTCCGCGAGGAATTCATCGACGTGCGGCAGATCGTCTACGCCCGCTCCGGCTAAACCTTATCGCCGGGGCCATTCCCAGCGCACATGTTCCGCACCGTCGACAACCGTTTCACCGAGTTCCTTCCTGAGTTCGTAGCACACGGTCCCCTCGCCGCCATGAAGCGGCTCGATCAGAGCCGCCGAATGCGAAACAACGACAACCTGCGACCGCCCGGCCGCCCGTTCGATCAAGCGCGACAATGCGGGCAGAAGGTTTGGATGCAGGCTGGTCTCCGGCTCGTTGAGGACCAGCAGCGGTGGTGGTCTCGGAGTCAGCAGCGCGACAACGAGCAGCAGATAGCGCAATGTACCGTCTGACAGTTCCGAAAGACGCAAAGGCCTTAGAAGTCCGGGCTGCCGCATCGCCAGTTCGAACATTCCGTCCGTGACAACGAGTTCAACGGTACTGCCCGGAAACGCGTCCTCAATCGCCTCCTCCAGTCCCTCGGCATCGCCGATTTCCCGGATGGTCTGAAAGGCGGCCGCGAGGTCGGCGCCGTCCGAGGAAAGCGTGGTGGTCCGCGTTCCGATCTGCGGAAAGCGCGACGGCGCGTCGCGGTCGGTGCGCAAATGATCGTAGAAACGCCATGACCGCATCCGCTCCCTGACGGAGAGTATTTCGGGCGTTTCACGCGGATCGGCGACATGCGTCATCACACTGTCGAACCCGGCTAGGTCCTTGAGGACGTTCCGGCGAGCGCCCTTTTCCGTAAGCACTTGCACATGAGGCCCGGAGCGATTGGCGATCTCGTTCGACCGGCGCAGGCATTCGCCAATCCATAGCGCCTCCGCCTTGATTTCCGGATCGGTATTGAAGACCGATCCCGGCGCCGGGGTCGGCAAGCCAAGATCGATGGCGTAGCCGTAATCCTCGTCGGCGAAGCCGAGCTTCAGGCTGACCGGACCTGTCCTGACCGTTCCCTGAACGGGCAACTGGCCAGCCTTCATCGCCCGCGAAAAGGATTCCGGCCCCGCCCAGAGCGTCGATTGCAGGCCGCCTTCCCTCGCCAGCGCGCCGATCACGCCGCCTTGAGCGACCTCGGCCAACAGGCGAATCGAGCGATAGAGGCTCGACTTGCCGCTTCCGTTGGCGCCGGTGATCACAGTCAGCCGGTCGAGCGGCAGGACGAGATCGCGAATCGAGCGATAGCCGGAAACGGCGAGTGTGATGATCATCCTTGCACCCGTAGTCTTGGTTTGTCCCGCACTACAGGAGAAAACGCCCTGCCCGCAATCGCCGGCAGCCGCAACTGTCTGTATCCTTTCCAATGCGCCGGAAGCGAATTTGCCGCAAAAGAAATCCGCCAATTCAGGTTCCCGCAGAAGGGCTTGTGCCTTGAAGCGGTGAAACCGAAACCATACTGTCTGCAAAAACACATCAAGGACGGATCATGTTCAATTCGGTGCTCGAGACCATCGGCAATACGCCGCTGATCAAGCTCAAACGCGCGTCGGAGGAAACGGGCTGCACGATTCTCGGCAAGGCTGAATTCCTCAATCCCGGCCAGTCCGTGAAGGACCGCGCCGCGCTTTTTATCATCCGCGACGCCGAGGACAAAGGCCTGCTGAAGCCGGGCGGCGTCATCGTCGAAGGCACGGCCGGCAATACCGGCATCGGGCTTTCCATGGTCGCGCGCGCGCTCGGCTATCGCGCAGTGATCGTCATTCCCGAGACCCAGTCGCAGGAGAAGAAGGACGCGATCCGGCTCTATGGCGCCGAACTGATCGAGGTTCCGGCCGTCCCCTATCGCAATCCCAACAATTATGTCCGCGTCTCCGGACGGCTCGCCGAGCAGCTGGCAGCGTCCGAGCCGAACGGCGCGATCTGGGCCAACCAGTTCGACAATGTCGTCAACCGGCAGGCGCATGTGGAGACAACTGCGCCGGAGATCTGGCGCGACACGGGCGGCATGGTCGACGGATTCATCTGCGCCGTCGGGTCCGGCGGCACGCTTGCGGGCGTCGCCGAAGGGTTGCGCGACAAGCGGTCCGACATCAAGATCGGCCTTGCCGATCCGATGGGCGCGGCGCTTTATTCCTATTACAAGACCGGCGAGTTCAAGTCCGAAGGCTCGTCGATTACCGAGGGTATCGGCCAGGGCCGCATCACAGCCAATCTGGAAGGCTTCACGCCGGATTTCGCATACCGGCTGTCCGACGACGAGGCGCTAAAGATCATCTTCGATCTCGCGCAGGAAGAAGGGCTGGTGATGGGCGGCTCGACCGGCATCAACATCGCCGGCGCGATAGCCATGGCCAAGGAGATGGGCCCGGGTCATACGATCGTCACCGTGCTTTGCGACTACGGCAATCGCTACCAGTCTAAGCTCTTCAATCCGGAGTTTCTGCGCGGAAAGAACCTGCCGGTGCCGGAATGGATGGAGACCCGCACCGAATTCGATGTGCCTTTCGAGGACGTGGAATAATGGCGCACACCGTCAAGGCGCTATTCCGCGACGATGCCTATCAGCCCGTCGCGGAAGGAACGGTAGTCGCGATCAATGATCGCGGCGGGATCATCCTCGATCAGACCTGCTTCTATGCGACCTCCGGAGGCCAGCCCGGCGACACCGGCTTTTTTGAACGCGAAGACGGGTCGAAGATCGAGATCGCGGCGACCGTTTGCGGCGAGACCAAGGAGGAGATAATCCATGTTCCCTCTCCCGGTCAGCCGGTGCCGGAGATAGGCGAGAAGCTGACGCTGCATATCGACTGGCACCGCCGTTACAAGCTGATGCGCATGCATACTGCCTGTCACCTGCTCACGGTGGTCTGCCCCTATCCGATCACGGGTGCGTCCGTCGGCGAAGAGGAAAGCCGCGTCGATTTCGACATTCCGGGATTCGACAGCAACAAGGCGGAGATCAGCGAAAAGCTGATGGAGCTCGTTGCCGGCAACCACCCGATCTATGTCGAAACGATTTCCGCTGCGGAGCTTGCGGCCAGCCCCGGCCTCATTAAGTCGAAGAATGTGCGCCCGCCCACCGGCAACGGCTCGATCCGCCTCGTCTGCATCGGCAAGGATGCCTCCGTCGACAGCCAGCCCTGCGGTGGCACGCATGTGACGGAGACGCAGGAGGTTGGAGAGATCCATATCGGCAAGATCGAGAACAAGGGCCGCGAAAATCGCCGCTTCCGCATCCGTTTCGGTCCCTTGCCGGCAAACTGAATTATCGCGGCACAATCGGCGCTACGAACCCTTCGCCCCTTGCGTTCTCGCCCCCACTCCTGCCTTTATGGCGCGCAACATTCCGCCCGTATGTTTTATGAGAAAGGTGCGCCCGTGAGCGAAAAAAGCCCGTTTGTCATCTCGCCAGAATGGCTGTTGAAACATCTGAAAGATCCGGGCCTGTCGATCGTCGACGGCTCCTGGTACCTCCCGGCGCAGAATCGGGATGCGCGCGCCGAATATGATGCGGCGCATATCCCCGGCGCGGTCTTCTTCGACCAGGACGCCGTGGTCGATCCCGACAGCAACCTGCCCCACACACTGCCCTCGCCCTCCGTCTTTGAGCGGCATGTCAGCGCGATGGGCATTTCGCGGGACGACACGATCGTCGTCTATGACGGCCCCGGCATGTTCTGCGCGCCGCGCGTCTGGTGGATGTTCCGCGTCATGGGCGCCGAGAAGGTCTTCCTCCTCGATGGCGGCTTCGACAATTGGAAGAAGGACGGCCATATCGTCACCGCCACGCCGACCAAGATCGCCTCGACCGCCTTTCTTCCAAAGTTCGACGCTTCGAAAGTCGCATCCCTCGACGACATGATGAAGATCGTCGCGAACGGGTCGAGCCAGATCGCAGACGCCCGCCCCGCCGGACGGTTCACCGGCGAAGAGCCGGAACCGCGCCCCGGGATACGTTCCGGCCACATGCCGGGCGCGCGCAACCTGCCGACACCGACCTTTTCGCAGGGCGGCTACCTGAAGGATCTCGACGGTCTGCGCCAGTTGTTTGCCGATGCCGGCATCGATCCGGCCCGGCCGGTCGTAACGTCATGCGGCTCCGGCGTGACCGCCGCCGTGATCTCGCTTGCGCTGGAATCGGTCGGCGCGAAAAACCACCGGCTGTATGACGGCTCATGGACGGAATGGGGATCGCGCGACGATACGCCGGTGGAGACCGGGCCGGCGAAGGGCTGACCGGTATCATGGCTTCGCGCGCAAGACCGCTTAACACGACCATCACCTTTCTCGAAATGGCGACCATGCCGGCAAAGCGGTTTCCGCTGCCGCTTGGTGTCAATGCGGCGATCCTGCTGACCGAAAGGCCGCAGCTCGCCTTCTACCGCTTCCTGCAACTGCAGGTCGGCTACGCCTGGAACTGGGAATACCGATTGCGCATGGACGACGAGACGCTTCTCGCCGCCATCCATGCGGAGACGACCGAGATCTATGTACTCTATCTCGACGGCGCGCCGGCCGGCTTTTTCGAGATCAGCCGGGCCGACCCCGAAGTCACCGATCTCGCCTATTTCGGCCTGATGCCGCACGCGGCGGGCCGCGGGCTGGGTCGCTGGTTCTTGTCGCGGGCGATCGAAGCTTGCTGGGCGAACACGCCCAGCAAGATCACCGTCAATACTTGCACGCTGGATCATCCCGCCGCGTTGTCGCTCTATCAGAAGCTCGGCTTCGTTCCCTACCGACAGGCCCCCGGCAAAATCCGGCCGCTAACGAAAAAGGAAATCCACGGCCTCGCCGAAGCGGCGCTGCCGCAACGCTGAACGCGCCATTCAAGCCCGGTTCATGCAAGGAGGGCTAATCCAGACACACGACATCGAACCTCAAGGAGTGTGTCATGAACCGCCGCAACTTTCTCAGATCCGCCGCTGCCGTGGGTGCGGCGGCGCTAATCCCCGCCCTTTCCGAAACCGCCTTCGCCCAGTCGACGCCAGACGCAGCCACGATCCTGCGCCAGCTGAAGCGTCCGCCGCAGCACAAGATCGCGCCGAAAGCGCGCGTTACCATCGAACAGTTCAAGCGCACGCCGCGGCTGCGCCACATGGCGCCGTCCATCGACATCCAGTCGATCAATTTCGCCTTCGGCTCCGCCGCCATTCCGGCGAACCAGCGCTGGAAGGTCGAGCAGATAGCCATCGCAATCAACAACATCCTGCAGAGCAACCGTCACGAGAGGTTCCTGATTGAGGGCCATACCGACGCCGTCGGGTCGCGCGCCTCCAACCAGGCTCTCTCAGAAGCCCGCGCCACGTCGCTGGCCCAGGTGCTGGTGCAGTATTTCGGCGTTCCCTACCGCGCCCTCGACACAATCGGCTATGGCGAGGACCACCTGCTCGTGCCGACGCCCAATGCCGAATGGCGCAACCGTCGCGTCACCCTGCGCCGCGTTACCGATTTTGTCACGATGCACTGATCACATAGGACCGATCCCGCATGAATCGGGTGGCGGGCAACCGCCGCCCGATATTCTATCCGCCCATCGTCACGAACTGTGGAGCCCGCGATGGACCGCCTCACCTTTCTCGCAATCGACACCGAAGCCGCACGCTCCATCCAGCGCGGCGGGCCTGACGCCTATGGCCAGTTGCCCATGAAAGCCGTCTCTGACGGCGACGGCATGCCTTGCCGGCATTGCATGAAGAATATCGAGGACGGCGAGGATTACCTCATACTCGCCTGGCGTCCCTTTCCGAGCTATCAGCCTTTCGCGGAGACGGGGCCTATTTTCCTCCACGCACGCGAATGCGAGGCGATGGAGCCCGGACCAAAGGTGCCGGAGGTCCTGCATCAGTCGCCGCGTTATCTGCTGCGCGGCTACGGCAACGACGACCGGATCGTCTACGGTTCGGGAAAGGTGGTGCCGCAGCCCGGAATAGAGGCCTATGCGCGCGAACTCTTCCAGGACCCCGCCATAGCCTATGTCCATGTCCGCTCGGCGACGAACAATTGCTATCAGGCGCGCATCGAACGCGCCTGATATTGAGCTCACGATCGCGCCAGTCTCATTCAGTCTTGGGATCGTCGACTTCCAGATCGTCTGCGATCCCGAGCAAAAACCTGACAATTTCGCCGGGTTTCGTCTCATCCTTCGCGAGCTTGCGGGCGATTGTCTCGCGCAGATGCAGCAGCGCAGTGTCGACGCTGCGCGGCAGATCCGGCCCGCGATCGCGGCCTTCGCGGTGCTCGCGCCGGCGCCGGACCCGCTCTCCGATACTGTCGAGCTTGTCGAAAATCTTGCCGATGATAGCGCGGTTTTCGTCGAGATAGGCCTTGCCTTCATCAGTGATGGAGTAGCGCTTCTTGTTGGCGTCCTCCTCGGCGCGAACATAGCCGGCCTCTTCGAGATAGGTCAGCGTCGGATAGACGACGCCCGGGCTTGGCGCATAGAAACCACCCGTCATGTCCTCGATCTGCTTGATCAGTTCGTAACCGTGGCGCGGCTCGTTCTCGACGAGTGCGAGAATGACGAGGCGAAGATCGCCCCTGAACAGGAACCGGCCCATCCGGCCGCCATCATCGTCGCCAAAGCCGCGGCCGCCGCGATGTCCGCCCGGCCCGAAGCTGCGGCCTGACCGTCCATCGCGCATCGCGAAGATTTCGTGCGCAAACCGGCTGTTATGTCGTCCGCCGCAATGCCCCCCTTCGAACGGCCCTTTCATATGTCCAATCATGAATCTCTCCTTAGAGGGTTTTCGATATATCGATAAATAGGCCTCTCAAAGCGAATTGTCCAGATAGAGATATATCGAAATGCATCGCGTTCAAATTGGGCATAATTTTCGGGTAGATGACATGTTTTTCCAGATATTTTCGCGCATCTTGGACGAAGAAAGTCGGGGGAATCAAATCTCTAGATATATCGATAATTCGAAACGGCGCCCGAAAATTTGGGCGCGAACGACACCGTCCGCGCCCACCGCCCCATCGAATGGGTCGGAAATTACGGCTAAACCGAAACGGCCGGTCGCGACCACTCGCGACCGGCCGTATAGCGCTTCCGGTTTGTCAGGCGACCTTCAGCGCTTCTTGCGGTGCAGCCATCTCATACCCGAGGGCGTCGGCTACCGCCTTGTTGGTGATCCGGCCGCGATGGACGTTGAGGCCGTTGCGCAGATGCGGCTCGTCGACAATCGCCTTCAGGCCCTTGTTGGCCAGCATCAGGCCGTATTGCAGCGTCGCATTGTTGAGCGCCTTGGCCGAGGTGACCGGCACCGCGCCCGGCATGTTGGCGACGCAATAATGAATGATGCCGTCGATCTCGTAGGTCGGTTCGGAATGGGTGGTGGCGTGCGAAGTCTCGAAGCAGCCGCCCTGGTCAATAGCGACATCGCACAGCACCGCGCCCTTCTTCATGCCGCCGAGCATCTCGCGGGTGACGAGCTTCGGCGCGGCTGCGCCGGGGATCAGAACCGCGCCGATCACGGCGTCGGCGGAGAACACTTCTTCTTCCAGCGCCTCGATGGTCGAGTAGCGGGTGTGCACACGGCCGTTGAAGATATTGTCCAGTTCGCGCAGACGCGGGATCGAACGGTCGATAATCGACACGTCGGCGCCGAGGCCGACGGCCATCTTCGCGGCATTGAGGCCAACCACGCCGCCACCGAGAACGACGACCTTGGCCGGTAGGACACCCGGCACACCGCCGAGCAGGATGCCATGGCCGCCATGCGCCTTCTGCAACGCGGTCGCGGAGGCCTGGATCGCCATGCGGCCGGCGACTTCCGACATCGGGGCCAGCAGCGGCAGGCCGCCACGGTCGTCCGTTACCGTTTCATAGGCGACCGCAGTACAGCCGCTTTCGAGAAGCCCCTTCGTCTGATCCGGATCGGGCGCGAGATGGAGGTAGGTATAGAGAATCTGGTCTTCACGGAGCATTGCCCATTCGGAGGGCTGGGGTTCCTTGACCTTCACGATCATATCGGACTGGTCGAAGACTTCCTTGGCGGTCTTTACGACCTTGGCTCCTGCGGCGACATAGGACGCATCGTCTGCGTCGATACCAAGGCCTGCACCGCTTTCGACGATAACGTCGTGGCCGTTGGCGACATATTCCCGCGCCGACCCCGGAGTGAGGCCGACGCGATACTCATGGTTCTTGATTTCTTTCGGGCAACCGACGCGCATGGCATACTCCCTGTAATCCAGCGTTGGACAGGGTAAAGATCATGACCGAAACAGCCTCGAATGTCCTTGCAAAGGCGGGGTGCGTGCGCGCCAAAATTCGGTTATCCTTGCGCAACTTTGGCTAAAAATGGCGGAAGATTGCACGCATGCAACTAGATTCGATAGATCTCGCGATCCTGACCGTCCTTCAGACCGATGGCCGCATTTCTAATGCCGCGCTCGCCGAAAAAGTCGGCCTGTCGCCGTCCGCCTGTTCGCGCCGGCTCGACAATCTTGAGAAATCGGGAGCCATCCGCGGTTACCACGCCCGCGTTTCAAACAAGGCGCTCGGCTACACGATGACGGTCATAGTGCATATCTCGCTATCCGGCCAATTCCAGAAGACATTGCGCGAATTCGAGGAAGCGGTTCGGCGCTGCCCGAACGTGCTGGTCTGCTATCTGATGAGCGGAGAATACGATTACATCCTGCGCGTCGCCGCCAAGGACCTCGCCGATTACGAGCGCATCCACCGCGACTGGCTCTCCTCCCTGCCGCATGTGGTCAAGATCAACTCGTCCTTTGCGTTGCGCGAGATCATCGACCGTCCTAATGTCGGCATCGACGCCAGCCTCGTGTGACTTCGCGGTTTACGAGAGGAAGAGACCTTCAAGACCATCGAGACAGCCCAGCCAGCCGGTCTCGTGGCTCTTCCTCACTTCGGGTGACGCGATGCGCTCGTGCATTACCGTGACCTCAGTGCCCTGTCCGTCGGGCAACGCGGTGAAACGGACGCTCACCCGCTCCGGCAGCGTGCTGTTTCCCTGGATGCTCCACGAAAAGACGAGCAGTTCCGGCGGCTCTATCACCTCGAACAAACCGGCTATGACCACGACACGCCCGTCAGGAAAGGCGTTGGCGATCCGGTAGGCGCCGCCGGAGCGCAGATCGATCTCGGCATACGGGCAAGTCACATCTGCAGGCCCCCACCACGTCTTCAGGCGCTCCGGCCTTGTCCATAATTCGAAGAGTTCGGCGGGGGCGGCGCGAATGATGCGGGTAACGGTCAGCGATGGCGGGCTCTCGGTCAATCGCCTTCCTTCCGTTCGGCTTCGTTCGCCAGAGAGGCAAGGCTCTCCTCCCAGAACATCCGGTAAGTCTGCAGCCAGGATGCGGCGTCGGAAAGCGCTTCCGGCGTCAGCGAACATATGTGCGTGCGCCCTCTGATTTCCCGATGCATCAGCCCCGCCGCCTCAAGGACACGCAGATGCTTGCCGATCGCCGGCAGCGTGACCGGAAACGGATCGGCGAGTTCCTTTACGCTCGCCGGCCCCTCCAGAAGTCGTGCGATAAGCGCACGGCGCGTCCGGTCGGACAGCGCATGGAATACCCGGTCCAGCGCCTCGTCGGGAAGGTTGCGATCGTTAGTGACAGTCAATGTCATCGCTGTTATAGTATACCAATTGGTTTACAATTACTACGAGGGATCCCGATGTCAGAGACAATCCGTCATGAAATCACACTTCCGGCAAGCCCGGACGCCGTCTTCGCCGCCTTGACCGAGGAAGGCCGTTTCGCCGAGATGACCGGACAGGCCGCGACAATCGAGCCACGCCCCGGCGGCGCCTTCTCACGCTTCGGCGACCAGGTCACCGGGCGCATTGTCGAATACATCCCCGGCGAGCGGCTTATCGAGGCCTGGCGTGTCGCGCCATGGGCCGAAGGCAAATATTCCGTCGTGCGGTTCGACCTCTCCGCAAGCGAAGGCGGCACACGGCTCGTCCTCGAACAGGAAGGCTATCCCGCGGACAATCGCGAGCATCTGGTCGCTGGCTGGGAGAAGATGTACCTGCAGCCGCTGGCCGCGATGTTCGGCTGACGCCGGTCAGTCCGCGTCGGCGATCTTCATCGTCACACCAAGCGAGGCCAGCGTATCCCAATATGCCGGAAATGTCTTGGCCACACAGCCGGGATCGAGAATGGTCACGCCAAATGTTTTCAGTCCCGCAAGCGCGAAGCTCATGGCGATACGGTGGTCAGCGAAAGTGTCGATCGAAGCGTCCACGGACGCGCCGGCGAGCTTCGGATTGCCATAGACGATCAGGTCGTCTTCCTCTTCTCCGGCGAGCCCCTGTTTGATCCCGTTAAGACCCTTGAAGAGCGCGGCGATCCGGTCGCATTCCTTGACCCGCAGATTGGCGATTCCGGTAAACCGCACCGGCCGCTCATTATAGGCAGCCAGCACCGCCAGCGTCGGGATCGCGTCCTGCATTTGCGAACCCTCGATCACGGATGGCATGTTCGGGAACTGCGCGATGATATTGCGCGCCTTCGCATCGGGCTGGGTGAACGCGCTTGCCGGCACGCCGAGATCGATTTCTCCGCCGGTAAGCTTCTCGGCGGCCCAGAGATAGGTCGCGGCCGACGCATCAGGCTCGACGAGGAAATCCGTCGCATGGTAAGCGCCCGGTTCGACAAGCCATTCCGCCGCTCCGCGCTGCTCGGCCGTTACCCCGAATGCTCTCATTGCCGCGAGCGTCAGGTCTACATAGCCACGCGCGCCGATCTGCGGTCCTGTCAGCGCGATCTCGACCGGACCACGGGCCAGCGGCGCGGCCATCAAGACGGCCGAGACATACTGGCTGGACAGGCTGCCGTCGATCTCGACCCGGCCACCGGCAAATTCCCCCTGCCCGCGAATTGTCACCGGCGGATAGCCGCCGATCGATTCCGCATCGATGCCCATCTCGCGCAGCGCCTCTACCAGCGGCCCGATCGGGCGCTTGCGCATATGCTTGTCGCCGTCGACGACGACGGTCCCGTCAACAATCGCGGCTGCCGCTGTCAGAAAGCGTGTCGCGGTGCCCGCGTTGCCGAGGAAGAGCGGCGCTTCCGGCTCGGACAGCCGGCCTTTGCTGCCAACGATGAATGTGGTCGCATCGGGTTCGTCCACCTCGACGCCCATCTCCCGGATGGCGGTCGCCATGTGGGATGTGTCGTCGCTCTTCAGCGCGCCGGTGATACGGCTCTGCCCATTGGCAAGCGCGGCCAACAGAAGCGCCCGATTGGTAATCGACTTTGAACCGGGCGGCATGGCCTTGCCGGTCAGCGGCGCGTTGACCGGGACGACTGTCAGGGCGGAGGCCGCGAGATAGGGACTGGCCAGCATGGCGTCTTCATCTTCTCAGGATCGGGGGCTTGCGGGAAGCGCCTAAGCCAGCCCGCCTTTCCGGTCAAGCGAATGAGCTGTCGCGGGGAATTAAACCGCCCGATCCTCGCCCCGCCATAGACCGTCGCCGTTCTGGTCGACGATCAGCTTTGCCTTCCCGAGTGTGGCCGTCTTTGCGGCGTCGGCGTCGGGCAAAAGGTCGGCGCGCATGAACTTCCGCTCCACAAGCGTGCCGTCGATCCGCTTGCGGATCATTCCGGCAATGCGCCACTGGCCGCCCTCTTTGACCGGCCGTGCAAAAAGTTCGACCTCATTGTAGACCTCGTCGGGCTCGTCGGACTGCGGCGTATTCTCATTGGCCGCCGAACCGAAGAGGCGTTTAAGGAATCCTGTCATGTGCATCTCCTGTCGCGCCACCATGTGGTCCGGGAAGATGCCTGTCAATTCTCGCCGCTGTCACAGTCTTGACACCGATCTGCAATGCGACTGCAATCATTCGCCGGTTGGTTGGCCCAATCAGGAATCCCTCTAGCGGAGACGTACCATGCCCCAGTTCAATCCGAATATTGCCTTGCATCCGATTACCCGCCGCTCACTGCTGGCCGGCGCCGCCGCGAGTGGCGCGCTCATCGCGCTGCATCCCTTCTCCGTCCGGGCGCAAGCCAACCAGGCGCATTTGCGCATCATGGAAACGACCGATATCCATGTCGCGGTGCTGCCCTATGACTATTACGCCGACAAGCCGAACGATACGATGGGCCTCGCCCGCACCGCTTCGATCATCGACGGTTTCCGCAAGGAAGCAACCAACACCATGCTGATCGACAATGGCGACTATCTGCAGGGCAACCCGATGGGCGACTGGATCGCCTATGAGCGGGGCATGGACGGCGACGTGGTCCATCCGGTCATCGAGGCGATGAACGTGCTCGGCTATGATTGCGGCACGCTCGGCAACCACGAATTCAATTACGGCCTCTCCTTCATGGACAAGGTCAATTCCGGCGCGAACTACCCCATCGTTTGCGCCAACCTGGTCAACGGCACCGAACTCGCCGCCAATCCGCGCGACGACAAGCTCTACATGAAGCCCTACGTCATTCTCGACAAAAAGGTCACCGACGGTTCCGGCGCGGAGCAGACCGTGCGCGTCGGCTTCATCGGCTTCGTCCCGCCGCAGATCATGACCTGGGATTCGCGTCACCTCGTCGGCAATGTGATGACCCGCGACATCGTCGAGACCGCCAAAGCATGGGTTCCGCAGATGAAGGAGGAAGGCGCCGACATCGTCATCGCGCTTTCGCATTCCGGCATCGACGGCGTCCAGACCGAGATGATGGAAAACGCATCGCTCTTCCTCGCTGGCGTTGACGGCATTGACGCCGTCTTCACCGGTCACCAGCACCGCGTCTTCCCGGGCGATTTCGACGGCATAGAGGGTGTCGACAACACCAAGGGCACGTTGATGGGCAAACCCGCTGTCCAGGGCGGCTTCTGGGGTTCCCATATGGGCCTCATCGATCTGATGATCGAGCGCGACGGCAACAGCTGGAAGGTAGTCGACTCGACTGTCGAGACGCGGCCGATCTCCAAGCGCAACGAGGACCGCTCCGTCACCGCGCTGGTCGAGAACCTGCCGGCGGTCGAGGAAGCGGTCATGGATGAGCACGAAGCGACGCTCGCCTATGTTCGCACCCCGGTCGGCAAGACTTCGGCACCGCTCTATTCCTATTTCGCCCTCGTCGCCGATGATCCATCTGTGCAGATCGTCAGCCAGGCGCAGATCTGGTACGTCTCGGACCTCCTCAAGGACGGCGAATACAAGGATCTTCCGGTTCTCTCCGCCGCTGCGCCCTTCAAGGCGGGCGGTCGCGGCGGTCCGGAATATTACACCGATGTCGCCGCCGGCGACGTGGCGATCAAGAATGTCGCCGACCTCTACCTCTATCCGAACACGGTGCGGGCAGTCGCGATCGACGGCGCCACGGTCAAGGAATGGCTGGAAATGTCGGCTGGCATCTTCAACCAGGTGGAACCGGGCAAGGCCGACCAGCCACTGATGAACCCGGACTTCCCGTCCTACAATTTCGATGTGATCGACGGCGTCACCTACAAGATCGACCTGTCGAAACCGGCAAAATACACATCCAAGGGCGAGATCGCCAATGCGGATTCCAGCCGCATCGTCGACCTTATGTTCGATGGCAAGCCGATCGATCCGGCGCAGAAGTTCGTCGTCGCGACAAACAATTACCGCGCCGGCGGCGGCGGCAACTTCCCCGGCATCAACAATGACGTTGTCATCCTGTCCGCACCGGACACTAACCGCGACGTCATCGTGCGCTACATAGTAGACCAGGGCACCATCAATCCTTCGGCGGACGCCAACTGGACCTTTGCCCCGGTCGAAGGCGCAACGGTGATCTTCGAGACGGGACCGAAGGGTGCGCAATATGCCGGCGACGTAAAGGGTGTGAAAATCGAGCCCGCCGGCGATGGCGAAGGCGGCTTCGCGAAATTCCGCATCACGCTGTAGCATCGGCTCCCGACCGCCCAGTAGCAACAAACGAACCGGCCGGCGTTCGGTCAAGAGCGCCGGCCGGGCTAGCTAATGAATTATAGAGGCGGCCCGAGCCTCTGGTGCTATTCATTCTTCAACAACATCTGCCGAAGAGAGTCAGAAAGCATCTGCCCGGCATCGCGTTCGGGCACCTCCGGTGCAATGATCGAGAGTACCGCGCTGAACTGTTCCGGTCTTCCCAGCACCGCATGCAGGATCACGAACACGGAAGCCGGATGGCTGGCGCGTAGCAGCCCGCCTCTAATGCCCTCCTCTATCAGCGGCAGGCTCGCGCGATAGATCGGCTTTAACAGTTTTTCTGCCACGGGCAGGCTGCGCTCGGGCGGCTCGGTGGCAGCCCGCGCGACGAAGCCGCGAAGGTCGCGGTTACCGGTATAGAACGCCGCAACGAGATCCAAACCCATCTCAAGCCGTGCCCGCAGTGGCAAGTTGGCGGCTTTTTCAAGCGCCCGCGCAGATTCCAGCGCCGGCGCGATTTCTTCGGCCAACCAGTCGACGCAAGCCGTCCAGAGACCTGCCTTATCCCCGAAATGCACCGCGACGAGATTGGGGGTAACTGCGGCAGACTGGGCGATGGCCCGGATGCTTGCCCCCTCATAGCCCATATCGCCGAATGCGCGCAGACCAGCGCTCAATAGCGCCGCGCGCCCTGACTGCTGGTCCGCCTTGCGCCGACCACGCACCGTCGCTTTCGTTTTCTCCTTGCTCATCTCCCGCCCGCCATTATATGTACGACCGTACATTTATTATCGTCATTCCGATACTAGGCGGGAGCAATACCGATGCAAAATGCAAAACACGATCGCACCCAAATCGCCCTTTGGCAGCCTGTCACACGCCGATCCGCGATTTCAGGTCTTTCGCTCGCCATGCTCAGCCTGGCCGCAGGGTGCGCTGGCGCGATTGAGCCCGATTCCCGCGAAGATCAGATCGACGGCGTGGCCGACGGCCTCCTGTTCGACACATTCTTTTATGCCTACGGACCCTACGAGTTCGCCCGCACGGTCCAGTCCCTTTCGGGTCAGACCGACGTCGACACCTCCATTGTCTCGAAAGAGGCTATCAACGAGGCGAAAGCCCACCTGTCGGGCGGCGCGTTTCTGAATCGCGAAATCCATATGACCGAGTTGGCAGACGAAACGATGCGCGCGGTCACCGCGCCGAACAACGATACGCTCTACACGTCTTCCGTGCTGGAGCTCTCCCGTACGCCGGTTCGCCTCACCATCCCGAAATCCGGAAACCGCTACCTGTCCGTCGCATTCTTCGACATGTTTACAGACCAGGCAGCTATTCTCGGACCGAAGCAGCATCGCGGGCGCGGCGGTGAATACGTCATCGTCGGTCCCGACGGGACCGCTCCGAAGGGCGCAAACGTGGTGCGCCTGCCGTCCAATGACATATGGATGCTGGCCAGAACGTTTGTCGCCGGCCCCGACGATCTCGGCAGCGCCCGGCGCACGCAAGCAGGGATCACCGTACGCGCACTCGACCAGACCGCCAAACCGAGACCGTTCATCACAAAGGCTCCCCGCAATTTGAAGGGACAAAGTTTCCTCGCGCTTACCAACGAAGTTCTGGGGCGTTCACCCAGTCATCCGCAAGTAAAGCGCGCCGCGTCTTTCGCAGAAAGAGGTATCGTGCCGGGAGACCTCCACACCTGGGATCGTCTTCGCCGCGTAACGCGGGCGAGGTGGAATCGCATTTTGCCCCGCACAGAACCGCTTTTGAAAAAGGGGCTCGACCTCCAGCGCGCATCGCATGGCTGGACGCGACCTCCGAGCATTCTTGCCGACTATGGCGCAAACGACCTCGTCCGGGCAGCGGTGGCTCTAATCGGCTTCGGCGCGCTTCGTCCCGAAGACGCGCTCTACTTCAACACCGCAGTCGACGGGGCTGGCCAATCACTCGATGGAAAGAATACCTATGCCATGACGCTTCCCGCCGGCGGCGTGCCCGTCGACGCGTTCTGGTCGCTCAGCCTCTATGCCCCTGACAGAAGCGGCCGCCTTTTCTTCTATTCGACTCCCAACAACCGTCACTCCGTGAACTCACGTTCGGACAATCTGGTCCAACGCGAGGACGGTACAATCGAGCTTCACATGTCGCGCGAGAAACCCTCTGACACCGACGTCGTTTGGATGCCCCTTCCGGACGGCCCCTTCGAGGCGATCTTCCGGACCTACCTCCCCGGAAAACCGCTGCTCAGCGGCCAGTGGCAAGTTCCCCCGATCACGCGTATCGATTGACGGAACAAAATCTGCTGGTGGACAATCCCGGCGTAGCCAACCGCGCCGCTCTGATTGCCAATGCTCTGACCGGCGGCTACGAATAGCCGACGCGGCGCCGCAGGGCGCTGAATCGGGAAAGCGGCTGTACCGGATGACCAATGAAATACCCAAACCCCGAAGATCGCGGGTGAAGATCGTGTTCACAATTATCGTGCTCATCGTTCTTGCCGCCGGGATCGCGTGGGTGTTCGGGCCACGCACCCCAGCCGATCTTGCGGTGCGCTTCGATCCGGCCATGCTTGGCGAAGATCTCGACGCCTATCTTGCGCGCGAGGAAGGCAAGTTCGACGACATTCGCCCGGCGGCCGTAAAAGAAATCGTTTGGGCCTATCCGTCTTCGAAAGCAAAGACGCCGGTTTCGCTCGTTTATCTGCACGGCTTTTCAGCCGCCAAGGCCGAGATCCGCCCTTTGCCTGACATGGTCGCGGAAAAGCTGGGAGCAAATCTTTATTACAGTCGCCTCGCCGGCCACGGGCGCAACGGCGACGCGATGGCCGAGGCAACGGTCAATGACTGGATACAGGACGCCGCCGAAGCTATCGCCATTGGCGAACGGATAGGAGAGAAGGTGGTCGTGGTCGCGACCTCCACCGGCGGCACGCTGGCCGCACTGGCCGCCTCCGAACCGGAATTCACGGACCGAATCGATGGTCTGGTGCTCGTCTCGCCCAACTTCAAGGTGCGCGCGTCCGGATCGGGCCTGCTGACCTGGCCCTTCGCCGAAACGATCGTGCGCCTGGTCGTCGGCGAGGAACGCAGCTTCGAGCCGCAAAATGCCGCGCAGGGAGCGAACTGGACCACCCGTTATCCTTCAAAAGCCGTTCTTCCGATGGCAGCGTTGGTGAAAGCGGCGAGCGCCCTGCCATTCGAGCAGATGCAGATCCCCATATTGTTCATCTTCAGCCCGGACGATCAGGTGGTCGACCAGAGCATCACGGCGGCGATTGCCGAACGCTGGGGAGGACCCGCCGATGTGCTCGAAGTGACAAGCGCCGATGATCCGTCCAATCACGTGATCGCCGGCGACATCCTTTCGCCGTCGAACAACGAGAAGGTCGCCGCCGCCATCGAAGCCTTCATTCGGGGCCTTTGATAGAATTGCACCGCACAAAGTCGGTCGGCATCGCGGTTGCAAAGTCTGTCGCAATCTCCACAATGGCCGAGACATAACCGAAATGCGGAACAAAATGCAGGCCCACGATCGCTTCCGGAATCTCGTCTACGGCATGGCGCTGGCGCTCATGATCGGGTGGATCCTCTATATCGGCCAGAATGTCTTCGTTCCCGTCATCGCCAGTGTCATTCTGACCTACATTGTCGTGGCGCTGGCCCGCCGCATGGAAATGCTGCCGGTGGTCGGCAAGCTGTTGCCGGGCCCGGTCCGCTTCCTGATCTCCCTGCTCGCGATCGCCGTCATCATCACCGGCTTCGTTCTGCTGATCATCCAGAACATCAACCAGGTCATCGCGCTGGTCCCGCAATACCAGGCTTCGCTTTTGCGCATCATCCAGGGCCTGGCGGTTCAGTTCGGGTTCGAAACCGAACCGACCTGGGCGACCATAAGGCGCGATGTGTTCGGCGAGATCCGGCTGCAATCGCTGATCGGATCGACGGTCACCTCGATTTCCGTGCTCGTCGGCACGGTCTTCGTCATCACCGTCTATACCGGCTTCGCGCTCGGCGAACGCAGGGTGTTTGCGCGCAAGCTCGCGCGCATGGCGACCGATCCGGCCGACAGCGCCCTGATCAGCCAGATCGTCGATACGATCAACGACCGCATCGGCGACTATCTCGCCGCCAAGACCTTCATCAATCTCGTCCTCGGGCTGATCTCCTATGTTGTGATGCTTGTGATAGGTCTCGACTTCGCAGCTTTCTGGGGCGTGCTGATCGCGATCCTGAACTACATCCCCTATCTCGGTTCGATGGCCGGCGTGATCGCGCCCACCGCCATCGCGATCGTGCAGTTCGAGGGCGATTGGTCGATGATCGCCACCTGCTTCTTCGGCCTGACCTTCTGCCAGATCTTCGTCGGCTCATTCCTCGAACCCAGCCTGATGGGCCGCTCGCTCAATCTTAGCCCGTTGATGATCCTCGTCTCGGTGACCGCCTGGGGCTCGGTCTGGGGTATCTCCGGCGCGCTTCTGGCAGTGCCGGTGACCGCGATCCTGGTCATCATCTTTTCCGAATTCGAGGGCACCCGCCCGATAGCCATCCTGCTGTCGCGCTCCGGCAAAATACCCCCGCAACGCCATGAGGCGATCCGACGAAACGGCCATCAACGCGCCCAGATCATCCCGACCATCGACGGCACGCTGGAAGACGACGCCGCCGAGTGATCAGACCAGGATGCCCGACATCATTTGGTTCTCGGTGATGTCCTGCCAGGCGAGGCCGTTGTCGTTCATCCGCGCCATCAGCCCGGCGAAATTGGCCGGATCCTTGGTCTCGATGCCGATCAGCACCGAGCCGAAATTGCGCGCCGACTTCTTCAGATATTCAAAGCGGGTGATGTCGTCTTCCGGGCCGAGCAGGTTGAGGAAATCCTTCAGCGCGCCGGGTCGTTGCGGCATGCGCAGGACGAAATATTTCTTCAGCCCCTCGGCATGCAGCGCACGTTCCTTGACCTCGGCCAGCCGTTCGAAATCGAAATTGCCGCCCGACGCGATGCACAGCACGGTCTTGTTGATGCGCTCCGACGGCGAAAGATCCTTGAGCGCGTCGACAGTCAGCGCGCCGGCAGGCTCCAACACTACGCCCTCGACATTCAGCATTTCGATGATGGTGGTGCACAGCCGGTCTTCGGGCACCAAGGTCACGTCGCGCGGCGCATAGCGCTTCAGCACATCGAAGGGCATCGCCCCGACCTGCCCGACCGCCGCGCCGTCGACGAAATTGTCAAAATTCTTGAGCTGGACACGCTCGCCCGCCTCAAGGCTCTTCCGCAGGCTCGGCGCCCCTGCCGGTTCAACCATCGTGAAGGCAGCCCGCTCTCCGCTATCGGCGAAATAGCGCGTCAGCCCGCTCGAAAGGCCGCCGCCGCCGACCGCGACGATCACCCGGTCGAACGAGACGCCTGCCGGCGCCTGTGCCAAAGCTTCAGCGGCGACCGAGGCCTGTCCCTCGATGATATCTTCATGATCGAAGGGCGGCACCATCACCGCCCCCTCCGCAGCGGCGTATTCGAGCGCGGCGCGGTTACAATCGTCGAAATAGTCGCCAATGAGCCTGATCTCGACATTGTCACCGCCGAATGCGCGCGTCTTCGCGATCTTCTGCTGCGGCGTCGTAACCGGCATGAAGATGACGCCCTTCTTGTCGAAATGCTCGCAGACGAAGGCGAGGCCCTGGGCATGGTTGCCCGCCGATGCGCAGACGAAGGGGCCATCGAGGCCCTCGGCAAGGCGCTTGCGGATGAAATTGAAGGCGCCGCGGATCTTGTAGGACCGAACAGGCGACAGATCCTCGCGCTTGAGGAAGACGCGGGCCCCGTATTTCTGCGACAGGAAAGCGTTTTCCTGCAGCGGCGTTTCGGGAAACAGCTCCCGCATGGCTTGGGTCGCACCAGCGACGGCCGAAAGAAAATCGCTCATATCAGGTGTTCCAACTTGCGTGGCATGTGAGAATCCGGTGGTTTTCGCTTGGAAGCGGGTCTATAGGCCCGCTACCGCTTTGACCAGAGCGGCCGCTGACCGATGCGGCCGCAGGAGAGGCCATGAAAGGCAGAAATCTGCGCGCGGCACTTCATGTCAGCGCCGTCTTCGCGACATGGCTCGCGGCCCTGATGCTGATCCCGGCACTGACCGATCTCTATTACGGTAACTCCGACTGGATCGTCTTTGCCATTTCCTCGGCGGTGATCGCGGCGCTGGCGACGATCATCGCTGCGGCGACGCGCGGCATTCGGCCCGCCTATTCGACCCGCTTCGCCTTCCTGTTGGTCAACTGCCTATGGCTGACCTTCGCCGTCGCCGGGGCGGTGCCATTCGTTGAATCCTCGCTGAAGCTGTCGCTTGCCGATGCCTTCTTCGAGTCCATGTCCGGCATCACCACGACGGGCTCGACCGTGATCTCCGGCCTGGACGGACTGCCGCCCGGCCTCCTGTTGTGGCGCTCGATCCTGCAATGGGTCGGCGGGCTCGGCGTGATCGGCCTCGGCCTGTTCATCCTTCCCTATCTGAAGATCGGCGGCTCCTCGATCTTCAAGCTGGAATCCTCCGACCGATACGACCGGCCCTTCTCGCGGTTCTCGACCTTCGCGACCTCGATCATCTCGATCTACGCGACGTCGACCTTCGTCTGCGCGACGCTCTACGCGATGTCCGGCATGTCGGGCTTCGACGCAATCAACCACGCCATGACGACGGTCTCGACGGGCGGCTATTCCACGCATGACGCCTCTTTCGGCTATTTCCCCAACCTGTCGACGCAATGGGTGGCCATTATCTTTATGCTGGTCGGCGCGACGCCGTTCACCGCGCTGGTCGTCCTGATGCTGCGGCGGCGCATCGACATGTTCCGCGACAACCAGGTGATCGTGATGCTCGGCTACACGCTCGGCCTCGGCGTGATCCTTGCGCTCTATCTGCGCGTCAATCACACCGAGGATTTCGGCCCGGGCCTCGAACACGCGATCTTCAACATCGTCTCGCTTGTGACGACGACCGGCTACGCCAATGCCGATTATCTGCAATGGGGCCCGTTCGCGATCTCGCTGGTCTTCATGGCGACCTTTCTCGGCGGCTGTTCCGGCTCGACGGCGGGCGGCGTCAAGGCGTATCGCTGGATCGCTCTCTACGGCATCATGCGCCGCGCACTCGACCGCTTCATCTATCCGAGTTCGGTCGCCAGCGTGCGCTCGGGACGCGACACGGTGGACGAAGAAACGCTCGAAATCGTGCTTCTGTTCTTCACCGCGTTCATTCTCGTCTGGAGCCTGGTCACCGTGGCGCTGACGCTCACCGGCACGGATTTCACCACGGCCATGTCCGGGGCTCTGACCGCGCTTTCCAATGTCGGCCCCGGCCTCGGCGAGGTCATCGGCCCCTCCGGAAATTTTGCGCCGCTGTCCGACATGGCGAAATGGATTCTCTCCTTCGCCATGCTGTTCGGACGCCTCGAAATCTTCACCGTTCTGGTGCTGGCCGCCCCGTCCTTCTGGCGCGAGTGAGCCTGCAGTCTATGCGGCTGCCGTCCGTCAGGCGCTCTGGCGGGACTGCATATAGTCCAGTACGAATCTCAGCCTCTCGGCGAAGTGGTTATCGTTCATGGACAGCGCGGCGTCGATATTGCTGCGCGTCTTTGCCAGGAAGTCGAAGCGCTGCGCATCGGTTTCGGCAGGGATTTCGTAGGTACCGGTTTCGTCCAACCTGAAGGTCAGCGGCAGGAACGGCGCGCTTTCCTCAACGGTCATGCGGCCGGAGCGGATTTCCTCGTTCACCCAGTCGCGCAATTCCTGTCTCGTCATCGAGGTGAAGTCCGGGCGGTCCGCGCCGTCTTGGCTGCTCCGGCCCGTCTCTGCCATCGCCGCCGCGAAGGCCGCCGACGCACCGGCGTCATAGGCCCGGTTCGCCGCCGCCCGATTGATGGACATCCAGTCCGATCCGCTATCGACCTTCATGACGCTGCTCTCCTTTACTGTCGGGTCGATAGAATATTGCTCGCCGGAGTTGCGCCGGCCTTGCGGGCGGTATTTTGCGGGAGGACCGCGCCTAGGCTTCTTCCTGCCGCGCAAGCATGATGTCGAGTGCGGCCTGGTAGCGTTCAGCGCCATCCGGATCGTTGAAATAATGCGCAGCCTCGATGCCCCTGCGCGCCATATCCAGAAAATCGACACGCTCGCCAGTGAGATCCGTCGGGGTCCCGAATCCGTCGAACTGCAGGGTCATGGTAATGAAGGGCGAACTGATTTCGACCGTCATGCGGCCGGAGCGGATTTCCTCGTTCATCCAGTCGCGCAATTCCTGTCTCGTCATCGAGGTGAAGTCGGCCCGCCCGGAGGCGTCATCGGATTTCCCGTCCGTCTCGGCCATCGCCGCCGCGAAGGCCGCGGACGCGCCGGCGTCATAGGCCCGGTTTGCCGCCGCCCGGTTGATGGACATCCAGTCCGATCCGCTATCGACCTTCATGACGCTGCTCTCCTTTGTTGTCGGGTCGATAGAATATTGCTCGCCAGAGTTGCGCCGGCCTTGCGGGCGGTATTTTGCGGGAGGACCGGGGGGTGTAGAGAGTAAGGCAAATCATCGACATCGCGACCCCCCTCTTGCGATTTCTAACACTTAGCTGTCGCTAAGAT